>Ga0209367_1002596_pt1 | contig 23978 bp, 14 predicted proteins | sample WorMetLIZISLAND2_FD_187412 | JGI IMG/M metagenome (GOLD analysis project Ga0209367, IMG submission 187412) | Marine gutless worms symbiont microbial communities from Max Planck institute for Marine Microbiology, Germany - Olavius geniculatus... ... | reverse complement strand
ATTTTGTTACGATAAACTAGAGTCTTTGGGACAGCCCACAGTGAAGATTTCGTGATTTTTGCACCGTTTTGACACAATACAGCAGTGTGACGGACAGACGGACGGACAGATGCCCAGGTCATGGCTAAGACGCCAAAACATTCTGCTATCGCGCGTAAAAATTATTAACAACAGACGTTAGTATTTGTCACAAACGTGCCTAATAATCGGCAACCGCGCATTGAGTCTTATATATATCGACGCTTGTTTGCTGTAGCAAAGCGAGTGTGCTGCTGACGAATATTTCGACGCTATCATTAATTACTGCGTTCCCTGTGTCGAAATTTGTGACCCACCAAATGACTTCTGTCGAAACAACTGCCCAGGTCGAACACTCTCGTCTCGGTTGTTTCACGTTTGGCTTACGAGTTGTCGCTGTCTCGAATCGCAGCTTCTGTTTGTGAGGAGATTTTTGTCTGCATTATTTCATGCAGTTGAGTTTTTTAGTGCATTTCAATGCACGTTATAAAAATATTTTTTTTAAAAACTGGCGTTTATTTTTTATCTGCTGGTTTGTTAGCAGGATTAACCAAAAAGTACCCAAAAATTTTATGTCTGCTTCGCGGCACGTCAGATGAAAAAGTTTCGTGAGGTTAGTTAAGCCTAATTTCATGGCCCCAAAGTTATTACTGGCGCTTTGAATTGTTTTTGTTAAAAATGTTGGAAAGACCTTGTCCCTGTCGCGTATGCTTTAGAAAACTTTGGTTATTTTTTAGCGCATGTAGAAATTTGAGCGCGCAGCATTTCTACGGGCTAAAATATAATGGTTTTCCGATGTGATTTGGGGTAAGTCGGGGTTCACCTCTACAACAATAAAAGTAGCTCGGATATTTTGGACACGGTGTACATGGTGTTCTGTCAGTACAAGATATCGCACTGCTAAAATGGGTAAGCGAGTGCGCAGTACGATCTTATCACTCCAGACAGTGCGATATCGTACTCGAACCACGCTCGGATCGCATAGCTTTTATGACGCATACACGGTGTTTCATAAAAAGACACGCTTTTTTGCAACTCAATCGAATGGTGATCAATTTGCATGATAGGTTATTTTACCCGATGTAGCTGAAGAAATACTAATTCAAAATATTTTAACAAAATGTGGCCGTTAGTTAAATATTCCTTGCTAGTCATGATGTAATGCTGACGTCATAATGTGTCGTGAGTACAAACTGGCTTATCTGAACTGGTTTTGTCAGTTGCTACCCTGCTTCGATAGTGAACTTTATCTTGTTTACTGATGAAAAATGTTCATCGTACCAGCAACATGGGGGCATAAAATCAGGCGTCTGGCGATCCAAAAACTCAACCATCTCGCAAGCGGTGTGTGCTGGTGCACTGTCCTGCTGGAAGGTGTAAAAGTTAAGCTATCCCCACAAGTGTGAAAGTGATCGTTTTAGGCATTTTTGTGGCTAAAATGTTAAAACTTCAACATTTTGTCATCAATGAACCAGATAAAGTTCGCCATTGATGCAGGACAGCTATTCAGCAAGTCTGTCAGCACCGGTTGCAACAAGCCAGTTTGTACTCGCGGCACATTATGACGTCAGCATTACGTCACGACTAGCAAAGAATATTTAACATACAGTCATATTTTGTTTAAACAATCTGAATTAGTATTTCTTTAGCTACATCTGTTAAAAATTTCGTGTAAATTAATCATCATTTGACTGAATTATGAAAGAAAGAAAAAGAGTGCCTTTTATAAAACACCATGACTGCAGCGAAAAGTTACAAAAATGGTGCAAACTGAGTCTGTAGTTTAACTTATGTGACAGAATATTACGCAGTGCACTTCGTCACCCCGACACCTTCCAGTTCCAGTAATGACACGCGTGGCACCAGCATATCGTCACTGACGAGGTCCACCAGTAGCCCCACAGTCATCGTGTTGGCCGTGCTATCTACAGTCACTGCAGCAATCGTCATCGTGTTGCTGACAGCGGTGGTGCTTGCCTGCGTCTGCACTCGAAGACCTGCCCCCGCCAGCATCACCTCTCCGTGCCGCTCAAACCGCTTCAAGAAGTGCGCAGCATGCGTCTACCACAAACCACCGCCACCCTGCACGCTTGACGTCGACGTAAAATCATGTCAAACAGCCGCCACCGGTATGATGACGGTTACTAATACGAACAGGCACTAGTTCAAAACTTGGCTATAACTCGATACGCCATAGCTAGGAGCCGTCATAGTTAAAAATCGCAATAGCCAAAATCCGCCAAAGCCAAGTATGCAATGTATCCTTAGTCCTATCAACAACTCTATCCCTATCCCTAACCCTCACGTACGCTGTTTGGACTAGCGCCCCTTCGGACTACTGAACTCTCCCCACCGGTATACTTAAGACAACGATGGGCCTATACCGATTCTCCGATACAACCATTTGGGCGAATTTCAATGATTTGTCAGCGATTCTGCGAAACTTTTAGTTTTTACAACACAATAATGCATCGCGTTTCGCTCCGTTGCGCCAGAAAGACAGCGTCGCGACAGCGAGCGTGTCGTTTTTAGTGGGATAGGCGCTTACTTCTTACACGCCTCACCGAGTTACGGTTCGTAGATGTACTAAACGACGAGTTCGTGGACTAAGCTTATACACAACTACACACCCTGGCTAGAGTTGCAGTTTCTGAAAATTTATTGTAAAGGAAATTTTCGCGAAAGTAATAGCGAGAGTCTTAGCACCACACACGGAAGCCTTAATGAGAATACTGCAGTTAAACGTTAATAATACGGCAACGTAAAGCCTATCCACTCTAAATTCATGCTTATTGTTGTATATTTGGATGTGTTGGTACTGCCGCAGATGAAACGGTTGTCAGTGATGACGTAAAAGAGGTCCAGGAGCAACTTATGTCGAAGCTGGAATGCAGCACCACACCGGTGTTAATGGTCCGCTCAAACAGCATTCCATTGACGCTTACCTACAATAGCTTGTCACGCTCCCGTGCGCCTTCTTAATACTGTCGTAACTCCGTCCAACTGATGAACTATGCAACTGTGCTAGTTTTTAAATGTTTTGACATCAGGCTAACGACAAGAAGCCCAGCTGTAGCTATAGGATAGCCACCGTACTGGTTGACAGTGACCTACAAGGTTATCCAAGATCGATGATTATCACTTCTTCTGAAAGGGCATAATTATGCCACTTTTTATTAGGCGTAATTTTTTCATGTTTCCGATTGCAGCCGGCAAAAAAAAATTAAAACGTGGGGGCGGCGGAAAATGTTTTTTTTATTATTTATTCTTACATCATGACGTTCTCGTGTAATATTACACAATAACTCATAAAAACAAACTGACACACTAAATAGTAGCCTACTAACAACAACTTAAGCAATTTTCAGGCTAGATGCAAACGGTATTTCTCAATAAAATTGTGAAAACATACAAAAACAACTGCACTGATAATTCTAAAGATCCAATAAAATTCTTAGAGACGCATGTTTTTTCTAGAGACGGACGGCAACCGAAAGCCCCAAAAATTTTAGGCTTTAGTGATTGACAGTAACCTTGGCTGTATCTCTCACCGTTTCCGAGATATGGCCAGTTTTCCGTTGAAAAACGCACATTTTTTGTACTTCCCTCCATTCAACCCCCGATTTGAAAATGCTTCCCTTGCACTAGATGGCTAAAATTTTGCACGCCCTAGTTTAACACACATGGTTAATTGTTCGTGTAATAGTTTTTCCCTACGACCTAAAGCTTAGCCACAAAAGCTTAGCCACAATACATCCGTTACAGAACAGACGTACAGACAGACGGACGGACGACAACCATACCAATAGCTCGACCGTTACTTACCATCCGCCTGGAGCTGCGCAAACTTAAACCAACTCTAATCCCGACCTTTGACCAATTGAAGTTGAACTGAAAATCGCCACACCGGTTACTCCTGCTATGAGGAACGTTCAGAAAAATCTTGACTAATGTGCGCTTTTCGGTTTTTTAAAGTTAGGAGTCTGTGCAAAACAAACGGACACTGACAGACAGACAGACGGACGGACGGACGGGCGGGTAAAACTGCAAAACTCTCATTGCGGCTTATTAGGACGAACACAACATTAAGACATGCCGTTAACACGTTGTGCGTTCTTTCCCGTCAACGTGTGCGACTGTATCAATTAGTGTGGCCAATATGTTGTATTTTTATTCTGAGTTTGTTTGTGCTTGTTAAAAACTGTATTTGTTTCTTTTCTTTTTCGTTATTATTATTAGTAGTGTTTAATGCTGGCATTTCAAGTGTTATTTAAAAAGCTGATGATAATTAAAATGACAAATCGGTAGACGCTGTGGCTCGCGACTGTTATATAAAATAACAAGCTGCGAACAAAAAGACTCGGATACAGATACGCTGTCTGAGAATAAAGGTAACTTATAGCAGTCACGAGCCAACAAATGAAAGTGAAAGAATCAGAGTACGTTGTGGTCAATTCCACAGTCGGTTCTTTGTAAAATTTACTTGCACATCAGATATATAAAAATCTGGTGTGATGTTAATGACATTGAAAAAGAAACTAAAGACACACCCGTTTCAGCAGATCGATGAAATTAAGCGGAACGCTCACGTGACCAGGGGCATCGTGCCATCAATAATTTTGGGGATCCGATCGCCCAAGTTCATTCGACCTAGGTCTAAATATTAACAATAAAAACTAGCAGATTCATTTTTGACGCAAAAATGAGAAAGCAAGAAAAATTTGACCTTGCGTCCGCCTTTTTCTGGATATGACTTCTCAGCCGAAGGATTGGAACACTGATCCTGGTTAATTTGGCTGGGCTAGTGATAAGATTCTAGTGCTCTTTGAAACAGTTGTGCTAACGCGGAAGTTGCGCTATTTCGAATGGGCGTGAAAAGTACCGCCGTCTTCTTGCCAATGCATTAAGCCTACAGGCATACGTCAATCATAAATTCGAACCACACAGCTAACATGCTGCCAACGCCTTGCAAGTATGCACGTCATTTTGTAATCAAATGTTGGGCTTGACAGGAAGCTATACTACATTCACAAGCGTCATGCGCGTTCCTGCCAAGTCACACTCACTATGTCAATCATAAATCTAAGTCAGACCGTACTCTTAGCCCTTGGCGCTTACTACAATTACTATATGCGAATAAGGAAGTACATTTGTAAGTGAGCAGGGCCTAACATTTTGCTGCTATGAGAAAAAAATGGATCGATATACCGGCCGTTAGGCCTACAAAAGTGACTCCCTATAAGCTACAATCAGTCACTGCCGTGAAGCTATTAACTGCTACTGCTGACAAGATCTTGGTTCGTAAACTTTGCCGACAGTTGGACGTTGTCGTAGTCGAAATCTGGATCCAAGAAAAATGGTTCTACGACGTCCGACGAAATCTCCGTTTGAACGACGTCACTCTAAACAAACAACATCGATGACCTTATACAGTTACAGTTAGTATGATTACCACTGAAGGTTAACTGTTATAAAAAGTCCATCGCAAAGCTACGGAGCATCACCTGCCATATGGGATCACACAGTGCTAGCTCCGTCACCCGACACAGGTAAGCAGGTAAAAAGGTGCGTTTTTTTGCTATTTTTCCAGCAAGAATTGCAAAATTCAACAATGTTTGATGATCTTTTTTCATATCGATACAATATGCGATTAAAACCGCTATGTGAGATTGTATCTGATATGACGCCGGCGTCGCCGAACGCTTTTGAAAACCAGCTGCAAGCCGTATAGGCCTATAATATATCGCGGCGGCCGGGTTTAGTGTCCATGGGTGAGTGACACGGCACTATATATGAAACCAACATCAAGGCAGTCGGCGGCTGGCAGGCGCTCGTCATGGGCGGTGGTTAACTAATATTTTAAAATGTCAGATCTGAGTTCAACCCGAGATGAACCCGCCCACAACTTGCATAAACTACAGCAAATAAGATATAAGTGTATCCAAATGAGATATGCCTATTATTGCATGTAACGTGACTATGACAGCGGTCTTAAGATGCGTTTCTTTGCCCTAGCGATTGTGAGACGCCCTATTCTCAGATAACACAAGCTGCAGCGGCATCGCAAAGTGCCAGAGATCATAGATCCTATGTGCGACGTTATCAGAACTCATGAGTATGAGAATCCAAGGAACCAAGCTCCGTATGCCAGTCATGATATCATAATGTCATTAAACGACAAAATGCTCTATTTCACTGGAGAGAGACAGTTTGGACACGCCCGCCCGCACGGCGCATCGCTTGCGAGAGACGACATCGGTGACGGTCAACGAATCAAGCATTCGGACGACGACAGAACGGGTTTGACACGGCCCACTTATTATTGTACTGTAGGCCTACTGTGTCTGTTGTGAAGTTTATTACCTTTTTATAACTCACATTAATCTGCGACGACGTTTTGCAGCTTGCTAAACTCTATTTTTGGCTAAAACAACGTAAATATCTGTGATTTTCTACGTTTCCAAATTTCAGAAAAATGGGCGAATTTGCGGCTTCCATTGAACGTTCAAAAGCAAAAAGTGTTTCAGCTTCAGGGGGCTTTGCTCCCCTGACCTCCCGACCAGGGGCTCTGCCCCAAGACCCCCGTTATAAGCTCGTCCTTCCCCCTTTGCCAAATCCTAAATACGCCACTGGCCACATAGTCATGGTCACTGCAGAAAACTAGTGTTTGACTTGATAACGAGCAGAAAACTAATTACTTCCAGCCACAAACTCAGATACTGATCCTAATTTCTGCAGCCCTTAGCGAGATACGTGCCGCTAACGGCAGAAACATATAGTAAATTCGATCAGGCCTGAAGTATAGCAAGTTCTTTAACTGAGACAAACGCTAAGTCAGGTGCTGTCAAAAAAAGACAATGAGTATAATGAACTTCCGGCGTTCTAAGATTTATTTGTACAACTTTCGTAGCACTGAGCGTTCAATAGCTTAAGTGGAAGAACTGAAAAAACCCGGACTACGCACCGAACTCAGTGAACGGCAGTCACGCCGAGAGTCGGCATCATCATAAGAATGCATCGCATGACGCTCAGCAAACGTTCCTACAATATCACGGCTCCGACCTGTGCAGCCATGTGCAGCCTATTGACAACGCAGCGTTCAACAAAAGGCGTGCACAAAGCGACGTAACTGAAATGAACTGACATGACGAACTGACCAATGAACAAGCAGCAATTCATCATGGTAGGCACCGTCCAACGGCGTCGGCGGCTACGTGACTACGCTCACGTACGCGTTAACCAGTGGGCTCGCTCTGTTTGCTCATTGGTCAATTCGTCAAAAACTTAACCGTGTCAGTTCAGTTCAGTTACGTCGCTCTCTGTGCGCCTTAAGACTTTATGCGTTTGTACGTGCAGCGGCTAAAGCATGAAGTAGAATTCAAAATATTTGTACATTAGCATATCAACTAGTAACCACGGTACTTGAAAAAAATAAGCAGAAAGTTTCACCACATTCCCACTTATGGTTGTTTGCTTCAGCCAGTATTTTACATAATATCAATAACTTCTCTCACTAGATAATTTCAGACGTAACAGCAAACAAAAAGTATAACTAAAATCACCTTCTGAAAGAAAGCTTGCATCAAAAACACTGTACTGTGGTAGAGTTCCGACATCATCATAATCGACATCACTTTCTGACATTGTGTTGTATGCTTCTTTATCAGTTGTCAGAAAATTATCCACCTGTCCCATGAACGAAAAGTGCAAAATCGAAAGTAATAATATTATGCATAAAAAACTAGAAAAAGCTGTGCTGTTGAGACGATGGAATATATTTTAAGAATAAATGTACACTATTGCATTTATCACTAACTGTGTTAACACGTTTCAGAACTCAAATATAGCAGCACAAAATCAAAATTTGACACAAAATAACCACTAAAGGTCAATTATTTTGAGGTCAATAGAAAATCAAATAATATATAACAAATAATAATAAATATTATAATATAATATATATGGTGGCTCAAAATAAAGCACTGCATACTGTTTGACTTGGAGGAGTGCCAGGATTACGTAGCTTCAATTTTTTTAATCAGGCAACTGGTTGCAGCGAAAGTGCATATCGTCTGCTGAGGTATTTTATTTAAAACCACTCTGTGCATAGTACCAGGTGGCGCAAAAAATGTCCTGAACATTTGCATGCATTATTCAGCCGAATGGTCGAAATAAATCAGCTCAAAAGCATTTGTGTAATGAGCAAACATCAGCAAATATGTATAGAAATTATCGCCTAAAACACTTCTGTATTAGCCGTGATACAAACAAAATAGTGTCACATGCCATAAAGCAATTTTTGCAAGCGGTTCGTCATTTGCGTTGCCGCTCGTACGCAGGCTATGCCAAAACGTCACAGTAAGCCGAATCATCAGTAACTGATCAGCAGAAAAAGTGCTGAATAGGTCCTCCATTCTCTTTTGCCACTAAGCTTACTGCTAGACATGTTTCTCATTTCTATATGGCTTTTTTTGATTCTGGCTGTCTGATGGCGACATCATGCCATTTGACTGAGATAACATTCTGTGGATCTTTGAGTTCGCAAATGGTTCACGTCTTTCTTCGCAGACAAGTTATTGCAATTATGCCAAAATGTGTAATGCAGTGGATTCAAATCTGTTGAATGCGATGCTTATTTCTGTGAGATGACGAAACTGGGCGTGTTGTGTTGAAAGAAAATTTTTGAGTCGCTTTGATGCGGTGTGATGAAATGCTGTCCTTACATAATTGGATTTTTTCAACTCCCCTTAAGTCATTAAACGACACTCAGTGGTGTCATAAGTGAGGTCAGTGAAATTTATAAGCAAGTAAGAGTACATATTGGTCTACAAGTTTGCAGAAGAAAATTTATCTCCGTGAAGTATACGCGCCGTTATAGTTATGCAAAGTTTGGGATGTATTTTTAGCGCCACCCGGTAGTTTTGACTCATCTCTACCGACTTTGAAGACAAACCTGGAGTCGTCTGCCAAAGCCAAATGGGTACCGTTCACTCTGTGAAACTTCTTTCAACACCTACATGTTACCAAAATAATACAAAACAATTACTACATACCGAGCAATAAAATGTATAGGTAAAAATAGCTGTCCATGCAATTTTAAGACTGCATTACATTAAAGTCTCGTGACCTTTAGATGTGACGGTCACTTTTCAAGTAGTTAAAGATTACGTTAAGCGTGAGGAAAACATATCTCACGTTATTTACAGTATGCATTTTCGTGCAGTTTTGGTCTGTGTTGATAAAGTTAGTTCAACATGGTGACCATAACACAGCACACTGTTACTATGGCTGTAACCAGAAAAATGCACGTAAATTAAATGACAAGTAAACTGACACGTTTTTGTTTGTAGATTACAGCTGTGCAAGTAAGTTGCACATGTCAGGCCTCACCTACCATTGATGACAGCATAATAGTGGGTCTGTTATATCGGTTTAGTATCAAGTTACTTCGAGAGAAAGCACACATTGTCTAAAAAGCACAGTATTTAGTGTTTCATCAATCACTGAGAGGAGAACAAAGCTTTGTACAAAGACAGAGCAGGCCGTCTGCAGAAACTGCATGCAAATGCTAGCCTGACTGACACCCCATAGATGTGCCAGATCAAAATGCACTAAAACAAATAAACAAACAAATCCTTGAAAAATGGGCTAAAAATACCTTAGATCTTAGTCCTTTATGATAAAACAATTTTATTATAAAACAATTTTTCTTGGAGTTTTTCATTTTCTTCATTTATACGTTTTCTATTATGTGTTAACACTGCTAAATAGCACTAAAACTAATTAAGCATGTACAGATTTTTTTATCATTAGTAACTAACAAAATCACAAAAAAATATTTTTGAGTTAGCTTCATACAAAATAAACCAAAAAATAGATGGATAAACGGACAGATATGCAAGAAGCCTATCAAGATGGCCGCACAGAAAATAAAAAAAAATAGAAAAAAACAACATTTTCTACATGCAAAAAATAGAGTTCACAACATTAGCAGACTTCCAACACTATCAGAATATTGTAGAACTACATAAAATATTTTAAGTGAGAGAACATCGGATGCTAAAGTACCAATTCTTCAATTGTGTCTTCTTCGTCAACATTGGTAAAGGTCAAACTCATGCTTGCTGGTTCCTGTTGACCGCATACAGAAAAAGAAGACATCTGTGGCAACACAGATTCACTGACTGATTGGCAGGCAACGGAATTGCTTTGCATTGTATGTGCTTGAAGCAGATCAGCTGCAACAACAGAATGATGCACTAAGACTCAGTGACACCATAAACAACAACTGTAGAAAGCCCATACAGACTGAGATGATGTGAAGCTGTTTCAATGTTGGCCATATCACGTTATATTGGTCAACAGTTGATATCATGCTAGTCAGAAAGCATTATGTTAATAGTACAGATAAGTGATTCTATAATGTCACTACAAATCAAAATAAGTTTTGCACCAAGTAATAATGATCTATTTTTATCCATCTACCTTATCATGCAGTTAACCCACTTTAGCCACACAAAACTTCAGCTTCACTAAGAAATAAATCATCCACAACCACAACATCCTGGCCACTAGCTCAACTCAGATGCCCAACCCAAAACAATAGACATTTACTGTGTACAAAACACTCTTTTCTAAGAGATATTTAGCTAGCAAGAAATGAGCAAGTTGTACAGACCAGCAGTAAGATATGTGAAAGATGCTAGCAAATGTTCATATGTCTGCTCAGGACTGGCAATAACTTGATCGATCAGACTAGTTGGTGCAGATGTGATAATATTGGTTGTCACATTGTGATTTCCTGTTGCGTGCCCCGTTGCCAAACTTAAATAATCTGCATCTTGTTGGTCATCATCCAGACTTTCCACTGACGGCAGCAACTGCGGAGTAAATGTCTGCTGATCTGGCACGTTGTGATTAGTGCCATTGGTTGCAGAATACAACGAGTGGTTGCAATCATTGTCCTCAGAAACATGTAGTAGCCTCATGGTGCGCAAATCTCTATACTGCTTTAGTGCTCTGTTACAAAACAAATGAAACCAATACGTAGACTAATAAATAATAACACTACAAAAATCACAATATTGAATTATTCCAGGATGTAATTGACCTGCAAAAGCGAACTGCAAATGTGCAGATCTGCGGGTGTCATGAGTAATGCTGCAGTAAGGCTGTAACTTATAAGTTTAATCATCCCCTACCTAACCAGAACCGTCTTCTTAACTTCAATCCTAACCCTTATCTTAACCTTATCTTTAACCCCAACCCTGACCTTGACGTAACGTCTGCAGATCTGAACGAGAACATCTGCCAATCCGCTTTTTATCAGAGCTCCAGATCCACTCATTCTACCAACCATTGGTCCAAAATGAATATAAACCTTTGAAATGAGTAGTGAATAGTGGCGCTGGCGGATAAAGACACTAGATACTGCATAGCTCGGCCTATAAGCAGACGTTTGGCTCAAGCGTTGCAATGACAAACACCTTTGCTTACAGACTGCAGCTGCCAGCTAATTTCCTGCTGTTAACTAGCTTAAATTACACTTGATTGTTTCCGGTACATTTTCTGGCTCTTTCTCAGCCAATATAAATGACTATTAATTATCACTGCACGCTTACACACATCTAACGTAGAATCTAGCACCTGCAGCAACTTGTTTACTATGTAACCATGACAACAGGTTGCATAGATGCATGCATAGATGAGACTTAAATGACGAAACCAACAAAGAAATAAGTGGGCGCAGGCAAAACGATTCATCATCGTCGAATACGCAATAATATCGTATTATTATAGTGCTGTACAATGATACATTCACTGTATTTAATTGGCTCTAAGTCAAATTTTCATCAATGTAACGTATTCAATTAAAACATTTTTCTGTAATCAACACACACCAATCATTAAAACACGGTCACCTGCAGACGGGCATTTGCTCTTACCTGCTAGAACATTTTAAAAGTCGAAGGAGTTAAAAATATGAAAATATAGTTAAAATATTCAGGATGACCGTGTATATACAATGCATTAACCTAGTCATTGACCTTGGTTTGCCTGTGAATGTTGTGGCCTAGCCTTGAGGATTGCTTACGAGTACGAGTAGGCCTACTTGTACTCTGTGCCGTGATAACACTCCTGGCACGGTATATTGCATTAACTCTTCTGGAAACCTTCCTGGCAATTGCAACACAGCTGGGATAAAAATCAGTACGACTTGCGCCACGATGTTTGATGAGTCTGTCATCACCAGTGATGTACGAGTACGAGAATACAGAGCGTCGTCGCTCTGTGACACAAGCAACCTTCTAAGTCTGGTTAGGGGCTTCGGCCTATGTGTTCTGCCGTGAATCACGAGTGACTGAAGTGGACGAGCACAGTAAGCAAAATGTTACCTTATTGCCTGTGATTGTTTTTTTGCTGCTAAAGGAAAAAGCGCAGACTTTCTTTGCCGGAGTACGTGTCAACAATAGGGAACTAGGCCTACGTTTCTTTTCCCGGCGGTCTCCCACTGATGCCATTCTATAGCTAGCTAATGAACCACTGACGAGAGCATCGGGTGGGTGATACAGCACGACGGCTGCGGTTCCGGTGTGGCTATACGTTGCCGCGTGTAGCTGCTCTATGGCTAGGCTATAATGCCTGTGTCTGCAGTGCATTAGTGGCGCCACGCGTGCGATTCCATTACGGACGACGCGTGTGCCGTACGTCGCACACGACGCGACGAACGTCCACGTACGTGCGAGCAGCGTTGTCACGCGAACGACCGGTTTATCTCAGCCGCTGTAGCCGGCCGCTGTTACCTGTATTACTTCGGTGAGTCTGGCTACCTGTAGGTGTAGACGGACCGAGTCTGTAGACCAACGCTATAGGCCCTATGCAAGCAGAAGATGGCACGCGCTTCGTTAATATCTAAATTAACTCCATTACTTAGATTTGTTGCTGTGCAGCGTGTTGGTCAACAAATGTACAACAAGTCGATGTAAATGGAGTAGGCGTTTTGACGCAATGTTTTTTGCAACGACTTGCCAAACGCGTACAGCAGCCGATTCTGCGTCTTTTCGTAGACTACTAATGATTACATAAGGACACAATCCAGTATAGTGGCGGATCACCTATCACTGTTTTGTACAACCTTAATCATAGGCTAAGTTATCGAAATAGAAATTGTTGAATCGCTAAGGAGACCCGAAGTGCCGAATACTGAGGTCCGAAAAGCCGATGAGGGAAAGGGTAGTTGGGAAGCAGTTGTTCCCCACTTTGCCCCTTCTTTTTCTCACCAATTAGAGATCCTGGCGTAGCGCTACACTGTAAGTTTCCCAGCGGCGGCTAGGGCGAATCCCAAATATAAAAGGCTTTCTGCAATTTCAGCAATGACGATAACTTCTCTGAAAACTTTAAATAAAATGATTCTGTTATGCATTTTCATTGTGGTCTGAGCACTTGAATGCATAGACATAGGCTTAAGTATGGTCGCTGATAAGCTCATTTTTGACATTTCTGACCTTAATATTTGACAAGGTAGTGAAGCGACATATTTTAAAATGTAGTGAAATCCTTAATTTTTAGGCCCATACTTTAATGCAGATGTCCTGATGAGTGTCGCAGTGGACCATTAAGATAGTCATTATTAAACAATAAAGCACTCTGCCACTCCGCTGCCATTTAGATGGTGTTAGAAGTCAAGGTACCCAAAAAAGAAACTAGTGAACAATCTAAACGGGATAGCAAACAATCAGTTGAATACGATATTTAAAAAGCTGTACAAACAACAAGACACAAAGCAGCCCAAAAGTGTGACATAATGTCTCATTTAAGCTCATGGATTTTTTGCGGATGACGGACGACAGAAATAAAGCTATTCATGTCAAAAAAACGTGCATGACTGTAGGAGTTAGGTAAGAAAAGCCGGCCTATATTTATCTTAATGCACTTGTGCACGACAAGGACAAGTCAAATACACATCAGCAACAGAGATGTGCAGGAACAGATATTTATCCTATACCAAATCTTTCCCACTTCGATGACTTTGTTTCTATCCTTATGCAGCGATTTTCTTCCATTTTAACGTCTTAATTCCTATTTTATGCATCTTACTTTCATTCCCATTTCATTCACATCACATGACTGATCATATTCCTATTTTCGTGGAAATCCCATTGCACCCACGAAATCCTGAAGTTTCCCATTTCCATGCACATTACTCTCTAATTAGCAGCGCATCACTGCTCATGATCAGCGATGGAAAATTGATCCGAAAAACGTAAAATTTTTAGGTTTTTAAAAAGTCATAAAATATCTTAAAAGTTCAATTTCTAGGTTTTTAGATTTTTGTTTTGTTTGATGTAAAAATTATTACGTATCATAAATTTTTTTCATATATTTATCATGATTTTTGAGTTATTAAATAATTTTTGTTCACCAATAAACATCGTGGTGGATCGTAAGATGTAAGGCGTTCATTGGACACTAAAATAGAAAAACCCAACAGCCTAAAAATCTAATATACCCTAAAAACTTTTAAAAATCCTAAAACCTAAGAAATTTTTTTAAACCTAAGTTTTTCCAACTCTGCTCATGACTCTGTGCTCTGACGCCGGGGGCGGATGACGCGTCGCATGGTTCATTCGATCGATGGTGTGGCGCGAGGCGGGCTTGGCGCCGCATGCCGCCGTGTCACGTGATGCCCAGCCGGCACCGCCGCTACCAGCGTCTTCTGACAACCCGTCGCTGTAGTACGGCTATGACATCAGATCCACCGAAGCTTGCTCGGGTATAGGACGACGCAAGTCAGCGCACGCGACGCAGTCGACCCGATAATGCGTCGTCATTGAACGACGCTTCATTAAGAGTTTTGCCGGTTCGTTACGAATTGTGTACTATTTTATTGTAAATTTTAAGACCTTTCGTGCCGCTGATAACTTGGAAAACTTTCTCGGGTGGCCGACAGAGTGATGGGTCCACGAAACAGCTAAGTCTTCGGGGCAGCACTGGCTGCCCTGCCCCGCATAGGAGGATGGAACGTGAAACACGAAATCGCTAATGACTACCCCTTACTTCACTGAACACAATTTTCCGTGATCACGCCGTTCGTGCACTAATCTATATTGTACTAATTCATCTTTGGCTTTCGACCGTTAAATCAGCGGCACATTATTAGGTGTAAGGTGCGAAAGGTCTTGGGAATGTGAAGTGCTAATACCGTCGCACGCGTTGCAGGTAGACCTACGGTTCGTTTGTCGCAAGTAGTCGACGATCTGGACCTGCAGGCGTGGTTTCTCGTCGTCAGGAAATACCACGTGACTTGCCGGTTGGCGAGATGTTAAAGAAGATCAACAGCTTGCTGACTCAGTCGTCAATTGCGACGCCGAAGAACCTGCCGCATCCAGAGATCACGATCCCTGACGTGAAGCTGCTGACAGACGATGCGACAGACAACGGTCCTATAGCAGGACCAGCTTCTGTTCTGGCGCGATCAGCCAACACAATCAAGATTTACGTCAGCTATGACAGTGGTCGGTATTCGAACTTATCATCCTATCGGATTATTATACTTTACAGCATATAACGCTTGTTAACGCTCTAAACGACCACGACGATCATATTAGTAGCAGTGGTAATTAAATCGCAACAAAAAATATGTACACGCTATATCCAATTCATACAGATAGACCCTATAGGCAACCAGCCATAAATTATGCGTGCATATAGCTAAATACTTAATGGACGTTATTCCTTCGCAGTAAAGCTCAGAAAATATCTGCAAAAAGCAAAGTAAACAGGCACACAGTCTACAACCTGTAAATCTACTGTCCAAATTTTTGCTGCATTGTGAAAGGTGAACTTTGGTTCTCAATAATGTGTAATGAGCGTTTTTTTCTGACAGAGCGTTATGGTTTTTTTTATTTTCGCGCCTAAAGAGATGATTGTTTCTCATTGACGTTATACACAGCGTATGCCTGCATGAGCTGATTATGCCTATCAAATCCCGAAAGAAAGGCCGTGTCCATCGGTTTCTATTACTTTGAAAAAATAATTGAGGTAATTGTAGGTAATTTATTGAGACGTAGACCAAGGTCGACTTTTGATCATTTTACCCTTTGAATTTGTACTTTTGCCAGGCAGTACGTACGGTTACAGTCGCGTCATAGTCATTCGTGACGAGGTGAAGTTTCTAATGCAGGTATAAGCAGTATACAGGTGTGGACGGTGCAGGGTTTGAGAGCGAACGCCGTCTGTTGTGGGATGACGTTCTGCCTCGGCTGCGAGCTCGTGTTCAGTCGCTGAAGCTCGATGTTCTACTGGTTGACGTTCAACATATCTGCGTCCTGTCTACAGCAGAGCATCACCTAGACGGTCACGCCCACAAGCGCCATCTCGACATGATTACTGACTGCCAACGTCTGTCCTGCGGCCCTTTCTTTCTGGTCAGGAACTTCCGACACCTGGCTTTTGTATAGTAACACGTAGCTGCTGCTGCTGCCGCTGCTGCTAATTACGATGATGTCAGAGTGAGGAAATGGAGCGGAAACGAAATTTGCTGACAAGAATTACCTCTACATGTAATTTATTATTAAATTTCTATCATACAATTGCTACGTGATTAAAGAAGGTTTTCCGCTTTCGTGTTAAAAGCCTGGGCACTCTTTTCGTACTCTTTACTATGTTTTTGGCACTTCTGGCTTTGTCTTGTAAAACTTGATCACAACATAATCATGCATGTTTACTGCTGCTAACACACGGAACGTTTTGCTTTTGACTGACTGATATGTGCATTTGCGTCGTTGATCTGAGAAGAATCAGTAATAATATTACGAACTGGTGAATATTGTGCGTATACAGTGTTTTCTCGGCGATGACTATGGAACAGTGCCAGTTCCAACCGCCATCGAGCGCGACGAATTTCAACAGCTACGCAACGAGATGACCCGTAACGACGAAGGTCAGTTACACCTGTGTTTTCCATTGAATGCAACGCACGATATGCAACGCCCTCAGTGGCTTTGCCATAAAAGTCAATTGAGGGGGCGGGAGGGGGCTCGTTTCTCTTTCCCATCCGTTTCCTTTTCTCTCACAGTTCTCTGTCTTTTTCTTTTTTTCTCTCTTTTTTGTTTTTCTTTTTTCTCTTTGTTTCTCTTGTCAGAAATAAGTACTTAGGACCTTTTAAAATCCAGTGAAGCCCCAGACAAAATCAGATTTGGTGCATTTTAGCTTTAATATATGACATTTTGTGGCAAAAATTTTAATTATTTTTTAAATAAACTGATCAATTGGCAAAATTACTGCAGTTTAAACGTATGCTTATGTCTTGTCTAGGAGATTTAAATGGGAGGGGCTGGAACCTTTGTCTACGCCAGTGAACGATTTTGCGTACTTTTTGACGCAACCGACGCAAGCGGCAAAACGGCTAAAACGCAAGGATACAAGTGGTGTCTGTTACGTTTGTGAGTTGCGTAACACAGTGATTATGTCAGAGGCAGAATCGCTCTCTTCGTACTCGTCGTGTGGTAGAAACAATTTGTGATTGCAATTGCATGTTTTGGCATATCTCTTCCTTTCCTGGAAGGCTATACGCGGTGTTTCATAAATAGGATCCCTTTTTGTTTTTTTTTCATAGTTCACTCAAATGACGATCAATTTACACAAAATTCATAACAGTTGTAGCCGAATAAATAGTAATTCAAAATATTACAACAAAGTGTGGCAGTTGATTAAATATTTTTTGCTAGTCGTGATGTAATGCTGACATCATAATGTGTTACGGGTACAAGCTTAATAGTCTCTACTGGTGCTGTCAGTTGCTACCGTGCTTCGATGATAAAAAAATCTGATTTAGTGATAACAAATTTTTTGAAGTTTTACAGTTGCAGCCACAAAAACGTGCAAAGCGATCGCATTTACGTGTCAGTGATGATGGTTGGACTTTCACATGTTCGAACAAAACAGTGCACTAGCACACCGAGCTTGCAAAATGGTTGCGTTTTTGGATCGCAAGATGCCTGATTTTATGTACCCATGTTGCTTAGTGGTGACACGATAAACATTTTTCATTAGCGAACCAGATTAAGCTCACCATCGAAGCAGGGTAGCAACTGACAGCACCAGTTGAGACAAGCAAGCTTGTACTCATGACACATTATGACGTCAGCATTACGTCACAACTAGCAAAGAATATTTAATCAACTACCGTATTTTGTTGCAATATTTTAAGTTATTATTCCTTTAGCTACAAATGATACAAATTTTGTGTAAATTGATCATCACTTGAGTGAATTATGAAAAAAACAAAAAGGGGTCCTTTTATGAAACACCGTGTAAATAGTGTGCCTGCCAAACGACATTGAAATCCGTCGAACAGTTTAAGTACGGTGTACAAGTCCGACAGAGAGACAGACCGCGCTACGGAGAAATGTAATCGCTGCAAGAAGCGATTTTGTCTAGTAATTGCGCGCATTGACTGATCTATTTGTTTGTGTGGTGTACAGACGTCAAGCTGCTGGATCAATGGTACGTCCTCGATGAACAGCGTTTGCCTCCCTCCTACTTGCTGCAACCGGCCAGCCGCTATTTCCCGCAACTCAACGCCTGGTTAGAATGTTCTTCAATAATTTGAGAAATAGTGTAATATTGAACGTAAGAACTATACTAATTATAGGCTAAGTGAAATGATTTCTAAAGCAATGCATTAGCAGTAACACTAGATGACAGATGAAATTAATTTTAGTTTTAAAAGTTTTTTGTCACAAAATTATTAGAACGAAACGGCGCAGTGCGGAATTACCGGGTCTCGAGACGGCGTTTCCGTGTTTTTAAACATAGCCTGGATGATGCCAACACGGGACAAAGCATTTAAGAGTTAGTTGAAGCCTTACAAGATGTCGGTCTATGCAGTTCTTCACAAAATTACTCATTTTTAAGTTACGGAGAGTGTCACCTGCCATGTGGGATCACGCAGTGTTATTTGCTACTTAAACATGCCCTGTCCAAATCTCAAAGAGAGACGGCCGGTACTCGATTTATTTACCGCAGAAGAACGAAAAGTTGAGATGACCTTGGTGGTTAGTGACACACACATCAAGGTAAGGCAACTCAAAGTTGTCCGTTTGTCCATTTTATCGACCCAGACTTAACCCAACCCACCAAATAACTGACGCAACCCAACTCAACTTACTGCCAGGTGAATTTATGGACCTACGACCCAATCAAACCTATACCCAAACCCAAAATTAACCCCCATACAACGAACAGCAATTAGCCAGGCGTAAAAAGATAAGCTAATGCACATCATCACCATAGACCTGTAGCATCATCACAATCGTAATCACCAGCTCATCACCAATAGCAGTACAGTCATCATATAAACCCTACACGTAATCCTTAACGAATAAGTTACATACATATGTAGTTATGTACACCACATCTGTATTTTTTTGAGAACCTGCCATTTTAGATCCATAACCCAACCCAACCCAATTCAACCTAAACCATGGGTTAACCCAACCCATAGACAACTTTGGGTTGTTGCAAGAACGACTTGGTTCAGAACAGTTGATGAAGACGTCCACCCCCAGAACTTTAGAGTTTACATTGCCTGGAGGAAGGCCAAGGATAGGGACATTTGGCGACAAGTCATCAGTACGGCTACGCTCTGATAGGAGTTCGCCAAAAAAAGATGGACAATTCTGGGGCAACAACGTTGATCTGACACATCACAGACCACTCCATCAACTAAATACTGTTTTACTAGCCTATTTTGGACCAAGACGAGTGGTGGCATGTTTTAGGGGCTTTTGGCAGGTGACTAACGAACTCGTTTGGGCGTAAGGGCGCATTTTAATTGTCATCATAAATCTATTTATTAGGTTGTTTGGGATGTAGTTTGTTCCGAGGCTTTAGTAGCGCAGTCGGAGCTACAGCGTCGGAGCTGGAAGACGTGAGGATGTGGTTGGACACACAACGACGTTTAGTCGCAATGCTTCAGAACACAGCGACCACTTGCCTCGTCGACAACGACAAGCGTCACAAATACTTCCACTCGAGTAATGCGCACGCTTATATATTTTTTAAGTGCGGCTTGGTAGTCTAACGGTAGCGTATCAAACTGGTGAGAGAAGTGATCGCAAGGTCGCTGGTTTGACTTCTGGCCAGTCCAAGGCCAGGTAACGACCCTGGGCAAGTTGTTTGCATGCATGTGTTTTTTTCACCAAGCAGTATGATTTGGTACTGGCCAGAGGACGGTGATGCTCGGCTGCTGAGAAGGTAACTGTACAGGGTGTTCCAAAAAAACGGATACCCAGTTTTATTTTGGGATAACTTCGGTAACTCAGCACCGATTTTAACCGTTCTTTCACTGTTACAAGCAGAAATTTATGGCGCGTAAACGTGAAGTTCTTCCACCCACCGCACCTTTATTGTGTGACCACATTACCTAGCAAAACAGTTCTCAGCTCGTAAGCCCATGATCAAACAGCGATCATCCTTTGTTATTCTGCCCATATCAAACGATTTATTTTAAAAATTATTACTGGTAAAATTATTACTGGTAAACAAAGTAAATAAACACAATATGACGTAACAATGACGTCACAAGACACTACTGCGAATAAGTAAGTAAGCTTAACAATTTTTTTGCTACGAAATTGATATCTTTATGTGTTGCCTGTTCTCCGAGACCACTGTAGCTTTGACAGTGTTTGTTTTGCTTGTTTTGCAATAAAGGTGCGGTGGGTGGAAGAACTTCACGTTTACGCGCCATAAATTTATGTTTGTAAGAGTGAAAGAATGGTTAAAATCGGTGCTGAATTACCGAAGTTATCCCAAAAATAAAATTGGGTTTCCGTTTTTTGAAACACCCTGTAGGTCAGGCGTCGCACTGGCCGTGCGTCACGAAACTTAGTGGTCCATTCACCTACGGGATCAATGGTCAACGTCTGGAAGATGAGCACCCGCCTAAGCCCCTCGGGGTACGGCCCATGTACCTATACCCTGTACTTTTTTATGTCACTCTGCTTGTTTTGACAGTCACTGACGCTCAGCTTACATTCCGCAATGAACTCGCACAGTTGCAACTGATAGATTGCTATATGTTGCAGAAACTCACCAGGAGTTGAATCTGGCGCTCTCCCTGGACCCATCGAGAGTGGTCGTTATCAGCAGAACATCTAGTGGTCAGCACAACAACATAGGTACGTATTGAATCGGTTGTTGTCAGTATTTTGACCTAGAAAGCAGTAAAAGTCCTTTAGTGCAGTTGCTGGTATAACGAAGTGATAAATTTAAAGTGTATACGTAATATCTGCTTTTGTTTTTGCTTCAACTGACTATGGTGGCAACCTTGTGTTTTTTTCTGTTGGGTTTCTCCCATTAGCAGTTTAGCTTAACTTTAAACAGTGAATGCGTTTATGCTGTATAGACCACGCAGGCGCCGAGAATCAGGTTAACTCGAGAGAGAAGAAAGTCGAGCTGGAGCGGAAGGAGCAGCATCTGGAGGCACTGCTGCAATCTGTAGACGAGGCAGGGCAACATCGTTCACTGACGGCGCTCGACGGCAGCCACGGCGACATGCTGGCCTCGGAGAATGACGATTTACCCGCGGCGGAAGCGTACCAGAACAACTGTGCGAAACTGGTTCTGGCGGCGCTACTACGTAGCGTCGAAGTCGCCCAGCAGCGGATGAAGCGTGCCGGTGACGAGTGGTGGTCACCGATAGACCACAAAACGGCGGCGTGTCTGTACGACGTGAGCAATAACCTGACCACTCCGATAGACGACAGGCTGCGACGTGCGATCGACGAGGACGTGAAGTCGGAGGGCGGACATCGAGCGGTGGTTTTGCAAGGTGCCGAAGGAACAGGACGCTCCACGGCGCTACGACGCTTTGTCCAACTCGTCGCTTCGTCGTCGCCCGAGCTGCCGCCTCCAGTCGTCGTCGCGCGGTGTCTCATGTGGCCAGGACGCATGGCAGTCGACCTGCTGTGTGATGTGGTCAGTCAGCTGAACGCAGTGGTCGGTGTGGTCAATGTGCCGTCAAGCCACAACGACTCTGCCGCTGACCCTGCAGCGTTCAACCAGCACATCGACCTGGACAGCCTCGTCAGGTCCTACGCCAACCTGCTCCGAGCATTCTCCGAGTCCAGACCCGGCAGGTTGGTGGTCGCGCTGGACGGACTGGAAAGTGTCAGAGAGGGCTGTACGGTCGGAGGCGGCGACATCAAATGGCTGGCGGTGCCGCTGCCTGCGCGTGTTCACGTAGTGGCGACGTACCTTATCTGCGCGGAGACTGACTCGCTGCCATCAGTCACGGACGTGTACGGTGGACGCACTGTAAGGACTATCGACATCACGGAACTGTCAGAGTCTGCGATCAACCACGTCGTCACTGAGGCGTTTCGACGCCGGCGCCGTCGTCCACCCGTGGAAGGTAGACTGTCGGTGATCATGCAGCTGCTTGGTACGAAGCCACGAGTGGCTTACGTCGCGTTGCTGGCCGACGAGTTCGCCGCACGGTCAGAAGCTACGTCTACCTCCCCAGCCGGACAGTTGGAACGATCCTTCGAACGATTGGAGAACATCGAGAAGATCGCCAAGGAACGTTTCACGCGGGCTGAACGACATTATGGCAAGTCAGTTGTGTGTGCGACTGTTATAAGGCTGTATTTTTTGTTTATTGCTATAATCGCCAGAATTAACATAGCAAACCAATGCGATGGTTGTATATCGAGTCAGGTTGTGAAATATAACACACATTGACAAAGTGCACAAGAATGCAAGAGGCCAACGAGAGGGGGTTTTGAGCCTACGAGGGTTAAACCCAATTAAGCTACTATAGAACCCAAGTGGGTTTTATGGCACCGGCTTTGTTAACAGTCAGCTTTTTAACCGGGAAATAACTACCTTTAGCTGTTATGCAGGACAGCGGTGTCGGCGGCGCTGCGGTACTTGGCGTCATCGGTGCGTGGTCTCACTGAACTCGAGTTACTCGACCTGCTGTCATGCAACGATGACATGTTGACAGCCGTGATGACTTATGACGTCACGGATGATAGCAAGGTACTACAGTCGCGTCAGACGTGTCGGTTTCCCTATCAGCTGTGGTACGACATTCGCCATGAGCTCGGTATGCAAATAATGCCTTATGGGGTGTTTACACGATCCAGCAAACGTCCAGCAAACTTCCAGCAAATGTATTCAAAATACACGTGCTAATGCTGGACGTTTGCTGGACGTTTGCTAGATCGTCTAAACATATTATTAACATCACTCGTATTTTTTGCATACATTTTAAAACGACACCTCAAAACATGTTTCGAGAACGTAGTATCTACCCACCTTTTGCGCTTCAGACATCTCGTTTTTCCATTGAAATTGTGCGCAATACAAATTTACTCACTTGCTTACGTACTTGTTTACTTTTTAAATGCGTATTGCATTTGCTGACACGTTGCACGCACACACACACATCTATGCACGCGCATCATCTGCTTGTCTGTGTTTAGCAGTGTGCGACGTGTGCGTAATGCAGTGTTTACACAATGAAGCAAACATGAAGCAAACTTGGAGCACACGTCGTGCAAGTGCATATTCAATACATTTGCTTCATGTTTGCTTCATCATGAAAACACCTTATAAAAATCCAAAATATGCTGTCGTGAAAATAAGCAAAATATTAATAGTCGGTTGTTATATAGCTATATCTGGCGTATTATAATTTATTTATTACATGTATTGCTATAAACTATCAATCAATCAATCTTTATTTGTCCAATAAAACAATTTAAAACATGCAAATGACAATGCAGTAGGACCGGACAGTGAGACTAAAACTACTGAACACTGCCCTTAATACACAAGTACAGTCAGATAAATCCATAAGTTCTAAAGTTAGAACAAACAAATACCAAAACAAGGTAGTAAAAACAACGACCAGGACAGTTGAATAACAGGCTAAACAGAGCCAATAC
>Ga0209367_1002595_pt1 | contig 23985 bp, 14 predicted proteins | sample WorMetLIZISLAND2_FD_187412 | JGI IMG/M metagenome (GOLD analysis project Ga0209367, IMG submission 187412) | Marine gutless worms symbiont microbial communities from Max Planck institute for Marine Microbiology, Germany - Olavius geniculatus... ... | reverse complement strand
AAATAATCTGCGAGCGAAGCGAGCAGAAAAAATTTTGAACTGCTGTATGCAGTGTGCGTGCAACAGTTCTGTTTTTTTCTGCATCTTTGTTAACTTTTGCACCATGGTACTTTTGAATTCCTTGACTTCCCCTGACCGTCTGGATTTTCCCTGACTTTCCCTGACTTCTTAAAATTCCCTGACTTCCCCTGACCATAGGAACCATGGCTTACACCATGATTAATATCACAAACATTGCAAACTCTATTCTGTGACACAGCCCTGTAACATTCTTACTAGAGACATAATTAAGAACAAAAGATGCGTAATGACGAAGTAAATCGCCTCTGAACGGTAAAAACCACCCACCTGGGCCACCAGACGTGAGTTGGTGCAGAATGCCACAACACACGACATGCATGCCCCCACTCGAAAGTGAAAAAGCAAGTGCCCCCTCCTACAAACTAAAATTTAAACTTCTGAGATTTCTTAGGTTTTAAAACACCATAGGAATCCAGGGTGTTTCACACCAATTGTCCATCGCAATTTGGATCCGTCATTCTGAAGGTCTGCTATTCCGAAAATCCACTATTCCCACAATCGTCGAAGTCAAGGAAGCGTTTCAGGTTATCTGGGGCAACCTGCGACATCAACAATGCTGCGAAAAACTTATCAAATTAAGCTACTGAAAGTTTGTGTTGGAGCTTGGAGCTGGCGGTGGACACTTCAAACATTCACAGTGACAATAAAATTCTGGCATATGATCATTAGTTATCTGTGTTGTTTCAATGATGTTGTTGATTTGGTGTTGTAACTTAATTCTTGGTGCTAAAAAATCGGTAGGCGGTCATGTTAAAAAGTCTAAACTTCGTCGTTTTACAACAGAATCATATTTTACTTGGCAGTTAAATGTAAAAAGTTTCAGGAAATAAAACTGTAAAATTTCAAATCAAAATTGCAAAAGGTTGCTGAGAAAACAGCGAAAAACTTTTTGGGCTTTTTTGCCGCACCCTGTAAAACAATAAGACAGAGCTTAAAGGCAACAGCGACAAGTTTAAATAACAAGCAGTGATTGCAATCAAGTGATTTTCGAATCCTGGAATCCCGGACATATTAGCGAATCACGAATCTCAGGATTGGCGACATACCAATTCCGGGACAAAAAATTGCTGAAATATACTTTTTCGAGTGTGAGATGACAAAACAGCAATTTCAGTCATCTCATGAAAATTATTCATGCGTGCAAAGAATGCTTTCAACGCATAAATTAAGTCTAGTAAGTCTGCTATAGTAATATTACTATAGTACCTAAAACAGGCCGAGGATTTCAGGATTATAAACTTCATAATCAAGGATTGAGAAATCAATGTCAGGATTGCGATTATTAATAACAAGAGATTAACGCTGGACTTCAACAGCTGCAAGATGAGAAGTGTGAATCGGTCTTTACATCTTCATCTCTGCACAAACAATAGACAGGCCTACCACCGATTAGTAAAGCCCAACTTAGTTCATATTTAGACAGACATGACACGATCATGTAATAGGGAGGTTTCCATGTAATTCGAAATGTCCATGAAACACGTGCAATCCTAAGATTTTTGTATTTTTCCTGTATTCTAAGTCAGTTTCTCGATGCTAGTGCCTAATTTTTGATAATTTGCATAAAACATACCATCTTCAGCTGCATAAATTTTTGCTTAGTTGGCTAAATTGCTGCTGAATCTGTTTTACAATATGCAAATATCACGCCATTGTCATTTCAGTTTAGGTATGTGTACACAATTGCAAGAAAAATACAATTTCAGGCCATTTTAACCTTAATGTAACTTTTTTCTTTTTCACCAAAACGGCCGTGTAATTTGAATTTTTCCTCCATGAATTAGGCTGAGCCCTGCAGATTAAGTCTACATAATTTGACGTTTATGGCGCAAACAAAAGATGGCATATTAAAATTATTTTAATTTAGCTGTTCAGTGGTCAGCCTTACAATACAGCTATCGACGCATTGTATTCATTAAGTAATAAGTAAGTAAATAAGTAAAATGTAAATTTAAATAAGAGTGGCTTCCTGTTGATGAGGTTATAACAGATAACAAGCTGGCCTACACAAAGCCTGCTGTTATCTGAGATACAGGGTGTTCCAAAAAAAACGGATACCCAATTTTATTTTTGGGATAACTTCAGTAATTCAGCACCGATTTTAACCATTCTTTCACTGTTACAAGCAGAAATTTATGGCACGTAAACGTGAAGTTCTTCCACCCACCGCACCTTTATTGTGTGACCACATTACCTGGCAAAACAAACACTATCAAAGCTACAGTGGTCTCAGAGAACAGGCAACACATAAAAATATCAATTTCGTAGCATAAAATAGTTAAGCTTACTTATTCGCAGTAGTGCCTTGTGACGTCATTGTTACGTCATATTGTGTTTATTTACTTTGTTTACCAGTAATAATTTTTGAATAAATCGTTTGATATGGTCAGAAAAACAAAACACTGAACACCGATATTAGAAGTAGTGTTTGTTTTGAAGGTAATGTGGTCACACAATAAAGGTGCGGTGGGCGGAAGAACTTCACGTTTACGCGCCATAAATTTCTGCTTGTATCAGTGAAAGAATGGTTAAAATCGGTGCTGAATTACCAAAGTTATCCCAAAAATAAAACTGGGTATCCGTTTTTTTTGGAACACCCTGTATATAGTCAAAACATCAGTTTATAATAGCAACATGCCATGTCTTACACATCGACAGTGTCAGCAAATATCAAAAAAGTGACATCACTCACTATCACATCAAATGGCTGTGAATGTGCTGTTGAATAATATCACCTTTACCTTTGCTCAACGGCAACAGGAAACGGTAAGCAGCTTAAAAAATGAAATGGCGTTTTACCAGATGCAGGATGTTCTACAGGAGGTGCTGAAGGAAAGTTAGGGCTGTACGCTGGCTTACACATGTTGACAGCTGAACATCACAAAAACATAAACACCACTGATACGGTCTAGTATATCCAGCACTGATACAACAACTGTAAACTAGATGGCTAGAACGCTGTCCATTGCTCAAATTCCGCATATACTGATTTTCCCCTTAAAACATCAAGAAAAACTCGTAACGAAATGGATTCGTAACTTTCCCCTGTGACTTTCCTGTGACATTGCTGACTAGTTAGTAACTTGTCAGCCATTCGGTGACATTGGACTTCCCAGCGTACAGTGTGTCAAACTAGTGTTTTTGACATCAACGCATAACGGTTACATATGTCATGACGTCACATCTACCTACTGTTTGATTGTCACGCAGCCACATAGCCCGCTGTGTGTGCAAAAGTTAATCGTTCCATGTCTTGTAGCCTACATTTCCAACTTCCATTACAACGATCTGAACGAGCATGTCTCCAACTTTTGATTGGGTTTTCAAATCATTTTGACGTGCCGAGATGGTTTGACACAGAGACAGTCACAACAAACTACTGCTACTGTCGCTGTTTAGAGATGTTACTGAGAGAAGTCTACAGAAAAAAAGTGACAGCAACAGGTGCTGACTGATCTAGTAGCAAACAAATCATACGAACAGACAAAATGGAAAACAAAAGACAGAATGCCTTAGAGCAGAGCTGTCAAATTAACGCATCATGGTTCAGCCCCAAATTCTGCACTTTTGGACAAAAGTTTTTGAACACAAGATAATGTTCATATGAACATGGAGTCTGTCCAATGCATTTCGATAGCCTACAGTATATGTCCGTATAAATATAATCAGTGAACTGTTTAGACCGGTAGAAAAAATCAAACAGCTTAATTTCAAATTGTGCAGCAGCAATGATCCTTTCATCCTTCTGTATTATTTTAACTAAACAACAGACATTGTAAGTCACGAGACCATTCAACGAGCTTTACTATAAAAGGTCCATCGTCACCATGCATCTATCTTGTACCGTTATAAATGTATGGCGCCTCAAAGATAATGGGATCACGAGTTTGACCTTTTGGGGTCAGGTGACGTCATCGGTCACGTGACCATTCGACTCACGGATGTTGACTTTCTATGGGTGGTCCCAAGGCCGGTGTTACTTTTTTATTAGACAGGTCGTACGACGAAGCTGTTTACTTCCGGTCATGGGCACCATTTTGTTTCTGTTCGTTGTACCCATTAAACGTTTGCCATAGAATATTTAAATTTAGCAAAAGATATTTATTTTTTGAACCTATCTCATAAAGGAAAGAATTTCGAGGCAGGGGGTTTGGTAATGGGGGCATTTTTTTTGTGGAATTTTTGAGCTCCGATGCACCGTTTTCGAGATATTTCCAAAAATGTGTTTCTAATTCAGCAAATATTCACATGTAAACAATATGGCGCCCTTAGGCCCAATTCCCAGCAGCCTATTCCGTCCGTCTATAGATAAGCACTGGCCTTGGGTGGTCCATGGTGACCATGCGTCTATCTGGCACCGTTATGGAGATATGGTGCCTCAAATGTTAGACGCATGGACGTTGACACCGAAAAAAAGAAGGAAGAAGGAAAAGAAAAAAGGAAGGGAAAAAGGAAGGAAAGGTAATGGGAAGGATAAGGTAAAGGGAAAAAGGAAGAGAAAGGAAAAAACAACGAGGAAAAGGGTAGAAAAAGGAGGAGAAGGGAAAGGGGAAGAAAAAAGGGGGAAAGGGAAAAAGGGTAAGGGGAAGTGAAAAAGGAAGGGGAAGGAAAAGGGGAAGGAGAAAGGAAGAGAGAAGAGTAAAGAAAGGGGAAGGTGGAAGCTGGTCGCATGGACGGACGCACGGATGGACGAACGGACATGCAGGTGATGTCTAATGCTATGCATTGCATTGGACAGACAACAAGAAAAATTTTCCGACAGCCAAAAATTTCGGCAGCAATTGCCTCTTGCCACTCCAGCGCCCGACCACAATGTTACTGACAACACTTAAAGCAGAATAACTGCAAACGAACACACAATTACCAGCTGAGTAATCGGGTGGTGGTGCCTGGAAGGCTGCTGGTTGATTCGGTGGCTGTTGTGGGGGGTAAGTTGTCTGGGGTGGCACATACTGTGTCGGTGGTGGATGTTGCATCGGCTGTAAGCCTGCTGCTGAAGCGGGAAGAGACACATGCGGAGTAATGGGAAAACCCTGCACTGTGTGAGCTTAACACAAACATAATCCAAATCAAGGGCAGGATGACAAAACGTCATATCTACACTGAAAAAGGAAAGGCACTTTACTTTTGTTCACATCTTCACCAATTATTGACCGATTTTCAAAATTCTTTCACTGGCGCACTCTTCGGGCAATTTGCAACAGCACAATTATTATGCATCCCATCACACTGTGAATGTGTCTCTACACTACCTTGTGAAATATAAATGTATGAACTATGAAATATGAAATGTAGAACTAACAATGATAATAACAAGCATTTAGGTAAATGATAAATACACTTCAAACCACCATTGAGGTGAATAATCCGTATGACATTTAGGCTGCGTTAGATTCACACAGTCTAGTGTCATACAGATCATTTACCGCAATGTTGGTCTGAAGTGTTTTTTTCTTTTCATTTACCAAAATGTTTGTTTGTTATAATCGTTACTTATATGTATATATTTCATATATATTTCACAACGTAGCAAAGAGTCGCATCTATGGTGTGGTGGGATATATAATAATCACATTATTGCAAATTGTCTGCAAAGTTTGCAGGAAAAAAAATTGAAAATCAGTTAATAATTGGTAAAGATATGGACAAAAGTAAAGTGCCACGTTTTTTATTGGCCCACACTGTATAATTGTCTATGGCAAAACATCTTAACTGCAAACTACAAAGTTTCTCAAAATTCTGCTAAAATATTCATTTCATTACATAATAAATACAGCAAACAAATCCAAGTGCCATTCAATAACAAACTTTACAAAAACATTAAGAAATACTGGAGTTAAGTCTGAAAAACGCTTTGCTCAAAAAGTTGTTTTTGATTTTCTTAAAATGTTATCGACAACAAATAGGCTGTTTTGCCATCTACGCTTGAAATACTTGCTCATGTCCACAGAGTGTGCTAATGAAAAGATTCTGTAAATTTGTCTATATTTAGCAAATATATGCATTATGCACAGATGACCGAGGAACATTTTTCTAAACAGAGTGCATACTGGCGAAACAAAGCAGGCAAACTTGTACAATCACTCGTTGAGTACAGTTTTACATGTAACTCTATAGCTACATTGTAACCGTGTCGCTAAAAAACAAGCAAAACTGTTGATGAAAATAACAACAATAATGAAACAGTCATAAACACAGCGACTATCTAACTGAAAATACCTAGTCTAGGTGCCTTTCATGACCTCCAGCCAAACAAACAGAATAAGTCCTATTCCACAGATCCTAAACTTACATGGCACACTGGACCATGAATAATGTCACATATGTTAGCACACTATTATGGATTGTGTACTATTTGGCGCCGCTATGTGGCAGCCGCGTTTTCCACATGTCCGACGAATTTGTATGAATACTGCAGCTGTACACGTTTCTACTTGCAGAAAGTATGACTGCGTTCTAGCCAGTGGTTTCTGGAGTACGAAAATTCATGTTGTTTTCCAGTTTGCTGAGCCCTCGTGAAATATTTTGCCCGTAATGTAATGTAATTGACTGATTTTCACGACACATAAGGCCTAGTACTGATTACTATCATTATGTGTACCAGCTGGAAGCACTGGCTGCAGGTTAACCGGTTGATAATGTTGTAAATGTCTTCTTGCTTGATGACGTTGCTGTCGTCGAATGCAGGAACAAATGAGAGCGGCTATAATCCCGATGATGAAAATTACCACCGCAATCACAATGATCAGCGTGAAATCTATGTACACAAATGTGGCATACCCATCATTAAACAAGAAATGTGAGCTAATGCTCATGAGACCCGCAAAAGCCTATATAGCAGTTCCTGTTTGTAGGTTGTCTTGGTCTATCTCTATCGTCGCAATTCACCCTACTGCAGCCGAAAATCGCAAAAAATCACTAAAAATTTTTATTTTTGTGGTTCAAGTTCATTCAAGGTCATCGACGTTGACAGCATTAAAAAGCAGATCACCAGTGCTTGTTATGATAAGCAGCACATGTGTGCTTATCTACAACCCTTTTTACGCTAGACAAGCAATAGCAAAAAAACAAGCACTTTTTAGGGAGTACCCCTCTTTGACATCCTCATGTGCAAACCTTGTTGAATGTAGGGTTCGAGGCTTGGATTGCTAAAATCTACATTCAATGCTGAAAATTTTGTATGCAGGTTGTCTTGGTCTATCTCCAGCCATTTCAGTGCAATTCATTCTTGAAATGTGTGCTGCAGAGCAACATCGCAAAGAAAATCACTAAAATTCGCTATTCTGGGGGCTCAAGATCATTCAAGGTCATCGACGTTGACATTCCTAAGAAGCTTGTCGCCAGTGCTTGTTATGATAAGCAGCATATCAGTGCCTATCTGCAACCATTTTCATGCTAGATGAGCTAATAGTGGTGAAATAACGTCTTTTTAGGGGATGCCCCTGTTTCTCCCTTTTGTTCAAGAGGAACCCCCTGACCCAGCAGCATGAAATTTTGTCACGAAATACTAGAGACTCTAGGCTATTAGTGCCACTATGGTGAAAACCCCGAATCTCTATCTCACCTGGGTTTGAATCGGTTCCGGGTCATGACAGACGGACACTAAGACAGAATTACCATAGCTAATATGCACTATAGCTCTCGCACCTAAAAACAGACTCATCAATGACAATGCCACTAAGTTCAAATTTGTATGTTTTCTGCAGTCAGCACCAGTGGCTGACACGGAGATAAGGGAACAAGCAGCACACTGGTACCTCAATCAAGCTGACTATGGCCGAAGAAAGCATTCCGAAACTAAATTGGTTCAAAGGTCACATTTTGACTCCTTCAGCAAACAATACACCCCCAAAACAGAGAAAGTTGGCAAAATCCTGATCTTACAATGTTCTAAGAACTGGTAAATAAAAAAACTCTATCTAAAACATTTATAACATGCTTAAAAAATAAAAAAAAATTAATAAAGTGTACATAACACATATTTACAGTGCAAAAACAAGGCATCAACCTTTCGCTGATATCTTCATGGAATATCAGACTGATAACTTTAACATTCTTGCAATGCATGCTTAGCAGAAAATTTGCATATGCAAGAGTGCTCACTCGGTCAGGCATTGTTGTGCATTCAGTTGCTACAACCTTTTGCCACTAATACTTACTCTATAAAAAATTTTGCAACGATGTGATATGTACTGACATTGACATCTTAAGGCAATTTTCTGTCAAAACTTTTCAGGCTATATATCATTAGCAACATTTTTTTTAGAAAATCATGCACTGTTTGGCAAAAAAAACATAAGCAACAGCTTTGTGCTTTCTTTTTTTGACTTGCAGTGACTGGCTCTCTTCTTCTTACTTTCTTCGACAAATGAACGAAATCTTCTGCGATTCTCTGGTTCTTTTCCTTCATCATCTCTGTCCCAGTCAAAATCTCTGTTTAGTCTGTCCCAGTCATCATCATCTGCAAACAGACAATGCAGCAAGATAACATCACAATACAGAAACAAGAAATGCATCTACTGCAAAGAAACAATGTGTCATGTCGTGGCACTGGTGTTTTACAGGCCTAACTGTATGGCTCCACAACTTTCACCGGCCTTCCGAAGCAACTCACAAACAGGCTTCAGTTTGTGAAGAATGCTGCCACACAGCTGATTTTCAAAGCTTGTTGTCAAAACCATATTCAGCTGTTACTGCGCAGATTACACCATGGCTTCGGATGCCAGAACGTATTTCGATCTGGCTGGCAGTGCTGGTGTATTGCTGCCTCCACGGCTCTGCACCTGGCTACCTGGCTTCAGATCTTCAGCATCTATCACATCTCAACGCACTGGTCACTCCAAACACTGTGCGTTCTACCATTGGTGACTGCATCTTCCTAGTGACTGCATTGTTATGTGTCCTAGCAGTTTTAGGACTTACAGTTATTTCCTTACTGCAGATCAACCCCACACTTTGTACTGCTAATCAAATCCACCCCATCCTGCAAATTGTAACACCCCCTCTGAAAGCCAAAACATTCACCGAAGCCACCAGAATTACTGGTGGCCTAAGTAAGCACAGGTAGAAGCCATATAACGCTTACTATCCTAATAACTAACTTTAACTATGGACCAAAACAACATGGACCAAACATATCGACACGCCATAGTTTGATGCAGAACAGCCATCAACGTGGTATCATCTATTCTGGCGTTCATTATTTTGAAGAAGATAGAGAAAAAAGAAAGAAGAGCGCTATTATGTTTACACATCTCAGATTCAGACATACCCATAACGTATGCAATTCGCAATCACGCCAGGCACGATCCTTTCAGTTCTAAATGTATAACCGTTTCACTTCTGTCTTTTTCGTTCAATCTTTGCAATAACTGATAAGTGATTACAATCATTAAGCAGAGCCTTCCAAGTTCCGACAAAACGAAGTTGCAAAATTATCCGGAAGTCGATTTCACTGCAAAGTGTGATTTCTGTTAAAAACTTAAATACTAAATACAGTGAAAATGGAATAACTTGATGTCTATGGTACTGCTGAACATTAACATCTATGCTGCTGAATGTTTATAGTTCAGACAGAAGTAAAACGGTTATTCATTTGGAACTGAAAGGATCGTGCCTGTCGTGATTGTGAATTTCATACGTCATGGGTATGTCTGATTCTGAGATGTGTAAACAAAATAATGTATTCTTTCTTTCTTTCTTTCTTTCTCTTTCTTCGCAGTGGCTACGGTTCAGTCAAGACGGAACTCCAATTTTATTTTACGGAGTTCCGTCAACGCCGGGTCATGCTAAACTACGCTGGCGAGGCTCCCGAGGCGGGCGATGGTTATACGCCGAGGCGGGCGACGGACGGGCGACGGCCGCGTCGGCGGCGTTACGCAATGACTGAGCAGTTACTGTAGATCGAGTAATTAAGGTGCTGCTAAATGCCTATTGTGTCGTCTAGGTAGCTAGAGCTTCAGATATCAGATGCTCAATTCGCTTTTACTTATGGCTTGTAAGAGCCTTTAGCTTATGCTATATTAAAAGCGGTTCATCTAATGCGGCCCACACACTTTATAAGAATTTAATTTATTCAGCTCTCAATTTGACAATGTTACCTTTGCATTAGATGGCTGCAACTTTGCATGCTCGAGTTTAAAAGACATGGCTAATTATTCCTGTAAAAAGTTTTTCCTTACGACCTAAAGCTTAGCCATAATACATTTGTTACAGACGGACAGACAGACGGACAGACAGACGGACGACAGCCATGCCAATAGCTCGCCCGTTACTTAAGTACGGTCAGCTAAAAACGAAAAACACAGTTTTTGGATAAGAATTATTTATTGCATATATAGTGATAGAATACAGATTCTGACGTCAATTCGCAGTTTAATGTAAACAAATAGGCATAATAGGAGGCGGTTTGATTTGGACGTCCTGACGTCCACGTCTTAAAGACATTGCTAAAAATGCTGCTCAGCTCAACGTCAGAAGTTGCCTCAGCCGGTAATGCGTGCCTAGTAATTTCTACTCACATGTGTGGACAACTCCGCTAGTCAGGCGGCGTCATCAAAATGACGCCCGTTGGTCGGCCGTGAGCATTTAGCAAATGCGCCGCCGGTAATTAGGTCTTTGTACTCGTCGTCTGCTCGTCCGTTTGGCGATGCTGAGGCCGACGCTACCGCAGCAAACTCACCGTATAACCATCGCCCGCCTCGGGAGCCACGGGAGCATAGTTTAGCATAGCCGTCAACGCCAGGGCATCTGTGCGGCAGTGCAGCACAACGCAAAACTTATTTTCAGTCCGGGCGGACTGTCATCACGTTTTATTTTCAGTCCAGGTCGAGGCGCTCGAATACCATCAAGTAGGGTATGACTGAAAACCACAGGACACTCTTGTAAAGACCGCAGGACACCAAAATGAACAATTTAGACCCATATTAAAATTGTTCTTAGACTGTGTTGTATTTATTTTTATCACTTTTAATAAAGAAAGAAAGAAGGAAAGACTGTTTAATAGTGCAGCATCAGATAACCCAACTGTCTGAAAACCGCAGACACCAAAATGTAGATGTAGGTGTGTTGTTACAGTAACGAATTTATTTTCTGTTTGTTTTATTAGTATGTAGGCCTATCATTCTAGCTACTATGTATATTTTTAGATTCTTTACAATTAAACTGTATATCGTTTTATCTGTTGCCTTTATGTATATGTATGGGCTATATGTATCTTTCCCTATATGTACGTCTCTCTACTGTGTAAATTCATTATTCATTACACTAGAAAAGTGTATAAGTTATCTAACTGCAGGCCCATCGAGAAGACGATAAAAGGTAAGTTATTTCGGGACCATCTTGTTTTTGAAGTCCCATCGTTGCTAAAAAATATGAAGTAAGCCTACACCAGAAAAACAGATTAAAAATTCCTGTGATGAAATTTTCTGGGCCTAGTTTGGGCTCTCGACGGGCCTATCTAACCACATATTCAACTTAAACTACTCATGTTGCTAAATGACAATTATGTCATTGGTGTAGTGTATTAAGCTAACCTGGTGCGACATGGCCAAAATATATCGCCAAAATTAAAAAAAAATATATGGAAAAAACAATAACGCAATTATTGAAATAGTGAATGCTTTTCGCTATAACACGAAAATCATCTAGAAAAAACATTCACTTCGGCGTAGAACCGAATCAGTATAATCAGTTAATACGTAGTTTAAGAAAAAACATGTTTAGCTCAAATCCTTTCACCATCCCTGTAATATCCAGTTAGAATTTCCTGATTATAGTCCAGATGCAAGCAGGCATGTGTCTTTCCACAGACGCCAGAATAGGTGATATCATGTTCATGGCTGTTTTACATTAAATCATAATGTGTTGATATGTTTGGTCCATGTATTGTGTGGTTTTTCAGAGAGGCTGTTAGGCCTACAATTTGCAGGATGTGGTGGATTTGAATAGCAGTACAAAGCATTATAACTAATTCCCACAATGGACACAACGGGCCACAAACTGACCAAAACGAACCACAATTGACCATAGCAGGACAAAGATGACGACGTAAAAGACGAAGAGAAAAAATGTCTCCATCTGTTTTTTGCCGTCGTCTTTGCTGTTCGTTTTCCATTTGACTTTGCCATTGTGGACATCTCCATCTGTTCGTTTTATCTGTCGACTTTGTCGCCATCCGTTTGTCTTTTACGTCATTTTTTCTGTCGTTATTCTTTGTTGTGGTCAGTTTGTGGCTCTTTGTGGTCCATTGTAGCCTTGTTGTGGTTCATTGTGGTAATTAGTCATACCCGTAAGAAGTGTGGGGTGGATCTGCAGTAAGGAAATAACCCTAGCTGTAGTGCTGGAAAATAGATTCTCAGATCCAGTCTGCTTAGCAATTTTAGTGACTCATCACTAGTCCAGAGGGCCAGTAGTTCGAATTTGGTCAGATGCTGTTCTGCCATAGCTGGAGGTCCACTTTAGCCAGGGTCTAGCAAAGGCAAATTATCTCCAGATTACTAACTCCAACCTCACCCTTGCACTGTTTGAAGTAGTGCCTCAGGTCATGTTCTTCAGATATGCTATGTGCTTCAAATTTCAGTGCAACTGCAGCAAAAAATGTAGATTAGGAACTGTTGACACGAAGTTTTGTGATTTCTGGTTAGCTGCATAAGTTCCCAAAAGGGGGGCATTGGAATAGAATGGAGGTCACTGAAATGGCAGTTGGCTGTGCTGCAACAAACTGCTTTACCTTATTTTACCTTCTGGGTGGGCAACAGCGCTAAGGCCTTATCAGTTCAGCCCAGTACAGAACCCCGATGTAACCATAGATCACATAAGCCTTTTAGTGATTTTTGCAAAGTGAATAAGGTTTCTTGGCTGAACCAACATAGTGCATAGATGGCACATTTGTGCACTTTGAAGGGTCTGGGAGGGGGCACTGCTTGCTACTGTCCCCTCCCCAGAACCCTCACCTTGTGGGTAGGAGGAAACCCAAGTCACAGTGCAACACAGTTCATTGTAGACTTATGCACAGTCTGCTATTGCTTTACTGGTGTCACATGTAAACAAAGTCTCCTGGTAGTCATTATGTCTGGAAAAGTCAGGGAAAATGAATTAAGTAGTAAGAACCAGTCTGTCGTTGTGTAGGTGATTTTGACTCTGATGAGTGGGAGAGAGACTTTGACCGAGAGTTTGAAGAAAGAAGAGCTAAAGCTGAGGCGGAGTTTGAAAGAAGGAGAGCTGATATGGACAGAAGATTCGAAGAACATGGCACATTTGCAGGAAGTAAGAACAATCTGGGAGCCGATACACTGCAAGTCAAAAAGACATCGCACCAAGCTCTTGTTCATGTTTCGTCGAACAATGAGTGATTTTCTTTAAAAAGAATAATCCTATAGCCTGTAATCACAGGTACATTTCACTGGTTCAAAGAGGCACCAGTCTGAACATTGCAAGGGTTATGGCTAGGGTTAGGGTTAGCAATAGTGCTAGGAATAGGGACAAATTGTATCTTTGGATTTGGCACCCTTTGATTATGGTGGTTCCTTGCTATCATGGACCGAGTTATAGCTAATTTTGGACTAGTCCCTCTTCACTTTTCAGTCCAGTTACCAGTCACCGTACTCACGGGAAAAATTTGCAATAAAATGGTGATTACATATCTCACCATGTCTGAAGTTTTCACACTGAAAACAACTGCAGTGACTGTTTGCACAGCAGTGCAGTCCGAGCAGCAGTCGTGCAAATTTTCCACCATGTGTACTTAAATTGAGATTCTTGAAAATGAGTTGATAGGATCCTGGTCTGTCCTGGTACTTTGTGATGATATGGGTAAGAGTTTGGCGTTTTTTGGCATGTGTTGACTTACGGTGCATATGTGTTGTGTGTATTTAATTAATTTACGTAAATGTTTGAAAATGTTGCATAGAATATTTATATCTGCTGGCTGTTAATGTGGCTGTAAACTCAGGCTTTTGCCAACTTATTGTTTCGGGTGTATTGTGATTTTTGCTTTTGCTGAAGCCGGGGGTTTTTCTTGTAATAAAACTAAGCTGCTTGTGAGTAGATGTTATAAAGTTGTATGCTTGGAAACGGTGGGTTTGTCACTCTAATCTCTTTGGGGTAGGTCTTTGGGGTACTGTGGTACTGGGGAGAATGCAAGCTTCGATGAAGTTTGGATTCTATATGACTATCATTTTACAGACATTGTACTAGCAACTAATGCTGAGTGCAGTATGTTCTATAACACTGCAAGAATGCACATATATTTGAACTTAGTTGCATTGTTGTTGATAACCAAACTGACTACAGAGCCTAGATCACAGGTCCTGATATTCAAGGTTGTCATGTTTTAGCCAATGGTGGTTTGCTCAAAACCCATGTGGCACAAACAGGTTTTTTTTACAGTTTTTACTGTTAAATACCAGCAGTGTGCATTTTTATGTTAAACAAGTATACAGCAATAGAATTTGTTGCTTTTATGTTAACTGTATTTTTGACAGCAATTGCATTCTGAATGATTGGTGAATTTTGCTTTATGAACAACATTATGGCTTGGTACCAGTTTTACATGTCAGTCGGCATAGTGAACACTTTGGAGTGCTTGATGGTTTAAACCAAGTTGTTGCCAGTTAAGTCACAGAAACAGTTTCTGCCAGTGAAAACTTAACTCTGATTAGTGATGGCATGTTTGTGTGTAGATTTCATGCTGTTCGTTATCATTGGCGTGGTACTTACCGTCGTAGTGATTATAGTTGCTGTCATTATTGTGTGCATTCGACAAATGCGACAACGCCAAGCAAGACAACGTCGACAACAGTACCAACCGGTCAACCTTCAGCCAGGATCGGCAGCTGGTACATATAATAATGTAAATGCTACCATAATTATTACCTCCGCCAAGGAGGTAATGTTTTTGCCGGTTTTTGTTTGTTTGTTTGTCTGTTTGTTAGCAAGATAACTCAATAACTTATGGACGGATCTTCCTAAAATTTTAAGGGAATGTCGGGAAAGTCATTCAGTTTTGGGGGTGATCCGGCAGGAATCCTGGATTCTGGATCACTTTGAAATTTTCGTTACCATTGCGTTAAAGGGGGCATAAGGGAACCACTGGCAAAGCGAATATGGTGATGTCACCTGGCGAACGACATTGCCTTGGCAGAGGTACCTGTGGGCTATGACTGCTTTCTAGTTATTATTAGAAGAATCACTTGCAACGCAAGCAGTTGCAACTATTCCTAGTTTTTTCATCGTATTTTTACCCATTTTCCGTAGTCTGTCACATCTGTGAACTCTGTTTAAATCATTCGACAGATTTAGAAGTCATTTGACAGGTACGCTTGTGGGATTCAATGACGCATTGTGTTAGATGGAGATTGCTGAGTCTCAGGGGAAGGGCAGCCAAAACGTGTTTGCTTCCAACTTATCAAAAAAGACCAAGTTAGTTGCACATGGCCAAAACAAATCAACCAATTTAAACTACCAGATAACAATAAAAACTGATGATCTGGCACTGCAAGACCAGAAGTTGATGAAGTCATTTCGTTGAGTACGATAAGGCTAGAGTGTGAGGTGATTATTTTATAGGTCTAAAAGTTCTGAGAATATAGCTTTGCACGGGAAACCCATCTCAAAGCTACGGAGCATCACATGCCATATGTGATCTCATTGTGTTACTTGCCATCTGACACGGGTGAGCGCAGGGCAGTTCAACCGTAGCCATTCAGGCCAGTGCTTGATTTACCTTCTTCGGAGGGATGGTATACTTATATACTGAGATGATTATTTTACCTGTTCAAAGTGTTTGCAGACCACAGACAGAGTTGCCTATCCAAGTAGTGAGTGATCACTTGATAGCATCCTGACCCGGAGTTGAACCAGGGACCTCTCAGTTGCAAGTTCAACCTCATGCTGTTACACTGCCAAGCCAGTTGTGCTGAGCAGTTGTTGGTGGGGGTATATGTTTTTCTGATAATGCAGGATATCCTCAAGCTCACACAGCACAGGGCTATCCTATTACTCAGCATCTGCCACCTCCTGAATCAGCTGCAGGCTTACAGCCGATGCAACATCCACCACCGACACAGTATGTGCCACCCCAGGCAACTTACCCCCCACAACAGCCACCGAATCAACCAGCAGTCTTCCAGGCACCACCACCCGATTACTCAGCTGGTAATTGTGAGCTCATTGCTATTGAAGACGTTTTGGATGCATTTGACGAATTAGTGAATTTTATGCCACAACAGATCATCTGACATTCTGTCGTGGTCTTAAAAGATAAAACAGATCAGAGATAGTTTCTTATTGCTTCTGATCATGTGTAGTTGGATTTTAATTCAGTATGATTATTTTATTTCGGTGGAGTGATTTTAATTTTTTATTTCTTGCATTTGGCTTAGATTTTTTTTTAATTTTTGGCAATCATGAGTGTCATATATAGCCATATCATGACATATGAGGCAGTAAATAAGTAAGTAAGCAAGCAAATAAATTTACAATAATGTCGGCGAGAAACGCGCTGAATCTGAGGTGCTGGGATAAGGCAGAGCACTAGGGATGGCTAGAGGGCGAAAAAAATGTTTTGAGTTGGCAATGGAAGGAAGATAGTGGACGATTAATGCAAATGTCAAAATAGAGGTAATTCCAAATAGTAGGGGCAGCTACAGAAAACTTCTAGAACTAAAATTTGTTTCACTATGAACATATAAATGTTGCTCAGTTATTAACAACTTTTGGGATGAATCAACCTGTGCCGACTCGTCACCGATGTCACAGACAAACCAGCAGGGAAGTTACAGTTTTGTTATCAGTTTTTGTGGATATTTTGGTTTATTATCAATATATGTGGAATTTGATTGATTGATGCTCAGTAGAGTTTTAGCCGCCTAGTTTATGCTGCTTGCAGATTTAAAGTTATTCTATCAGTGCTGGATATACTAGACTGTAGTGACTGTTTGTGATGTTTAGCTGTCAGCACAAATGAGCCAGCATACAACCCAAACTTTCCTTCAGCACCTCCTTCATCGGGTAAAAAGCTATTTCATTTTTGATGCTACTAACTTTTTTCTGTTCCATTTATTTTCGATATTGTGTAGATATTTGTCTTCAACATTTTTTGTTGGAATCATGAATTGCCTGCAGGGCTTGCTGTTTGAGGCGATCGATTGGTCGATCACCTAGACGTCCGCCAGGCCATCGATTTTTCGATGGCTTACTCGCTGGCCATGCTCAGTTATTTTTGGATCAATTTGCCAAATTTGCAGTCAGTTTTCACTCTGCCATTGTATAGTAATTGTAAAGCAAACCTCAGCATTGGTGTACAGTACGAAAAATGTGTGAAAAAGATACTACTTTTCTACAACTTGGTCATCGCGTTTTAAAATTGATTTGTAGCATTGCTACTTTGTTATGTTTTTGTCAGTTTTTTCACTTGTAGATCTGTATCTGCACTCATTGAGCACGAAGAGTGAGTGACGTTGGTAAGCCTTATGCTGAGGGGGATGGACACCCACGATCTTAGCATCTACACTTTACGGTGATAGTCCTTGTCCTTACCATAATCGATCGCCTACCCAGTGCGGTGCAATCAATTTTTCAGTTGCTTCTCATTTTTGAATGGCAAGCCCTGATTGCCTGCAGTGTTGTTTGTTTTCATGTTGGAAAACGGTGGCATGGAAAGTGCAGAATCGAAAAGTCATTGTTAAGTCAGCAGGCCTCACCTAGGCCAGATTGCTGTTTGTGATGAACGCATTATCAGGAAGCCACCAGTGTAGAAAAGGGGAGCCCAGGGGGCCCAGGCCCCCAGTTTTCAAGATAAGACCAGCACGTGTTTAAATTACATGTTTAAACTGCCCTAAATTTGGTCAGTTCATTCTCAGGAAAATAGCCATTGCCACCAGATCTTTTATTCAGAAGATATACAAATTATACATGTAATGCACCAAATTTGATTTTTGGCAGGGACTCAACCCTGAACCGAGTCCCAGACGCCCTAGCTGGATTTCCCCTAAAGGGAAGGTGGAGGAAAGAAGGGAGGGAGGGGTAAAATAAAGGTAGTGGAGGAAAAAAGAGGGGGAGGGAAGGGGAAATGATAAGCCCCCTAATTCATATTTCTGGTTATGCCACTTGAAACCACTTTTATCTGAATTTATGTTTCACGTATTTACTTACTTAATGAATATAATGTTGTGGTGTCGTAGGTGTTTTAAAGCTTAAAAGGTAAAAGGGTATAGCTTTTCTGCAGAGCATGATGCAGCGTTACTTGCCATCCAACACACGTGAACGTGCCCTCCCTTAACCCCAGCCAGACAAGCTGGTACTCGATTTACCTACCCTGGAGGGATGGAAGGCTGAGTTGACCTTGGTGTTGGTTACATAACGAGATGTTTTACCTGTCTGCTGACAGTCACCCATCCAGGTAGTAACCAATTGATGGCGACCAGATTGGAGGTTGAACCGATGACCTCTTTATTGCAAGTCTAATATTTTACCATTACACAACTAAGCCAAGTACTTCAACTATTGTAAGGGTGACCACTGAACAACTATTTTAGTGTGGTATTGCAACTTTTGTTAATGCTACAAATGCCAAATTATGCGGACTTAATCTGTTTTATCTGTTGTTTGTACAGAGATGAAGATGTAAAGGTTGATTCACACTTCTCGTACCGCAGCCGTTGAAGTCCAGCGTTAATTTTGTTATTGAGACTTGTTGCTGTTGCTTCAAGCCTGCATCTTGTTGTTTTGGCTGTTGACAGTAGTCATAAGTGCCCCTTTATTTACAATGTACGTACATAGCAGGTCGCTGTATACAATAGTGGCTCGCAGCACGGGGGACGCCTCGTGTATGTGACTGCACGCTTTTTCGTGGCCGGGGGACCGGAGCCTCAGGAAGGTGGCGGGCTTGGTCAGGCCCAGACCGTAATGGTCTAAAGGTGCCTATGGCACCAAAGCCCCGATGAAGCGCTAGCGTGCGTGGAGGGGACAGTGGCCACGAAAGAGCAGTTTTGCTTCATTTTGCTTCATTTTGCTTCGTTGTATAATACTTGCCATTGCTTCTAGGCAAGACAAAAATGCAATTTGTCAGGTTTTTGCAACGATTTTGTCCAGTATTAACCTGCAGCACGAAGCAGATTAATTGTAGTAGATAGCGTACTCAACGCTCCATATGCACTGATAGTTGTATAACCCATTAGTGCATGAATTATTTTATAGTTTGCCGTCAAACTAGGTGTCCCATTTTTGGGGATGCTAGGCATGAATGGGTTAACTCGCCTAGACATTGTATTGAGCTAGCAGCCTCACTGTGTGAGGGTAATATAACATTTATGTTATGGTTATGGTTATAGGTTATGCAGTGATGTGCCTCCCATGTTGATAGATCGTCCACTGACTATGCCAGATGTTGTCATGTCAGTTTGCTGCACTTTATATGTCGTTCTCTCTTTTAGTTTCTAGAATACCTCTAGTGGTTTGTTGTCCTCTGTGAATTACTGTTTCATTTCAGTTTTTTTCTGGTTTTTGAGCAAAAAGTATTTTGTAAATACATGTACCAGTAGATGCATTTTCTGTATTGTATAGCTGTTCTTAAATAGTTCTCATCTTAATTCTAGTGGAAGTGTGTAAACGGTATGCTAACTCATTTGCTTTGCCAGTCTTTTATATTTTATTCAGACTTCACTGACTACATCGATGGGTGTTGACTATGGTGAGAAATAGGGAGAACGAATTAAGTTATGAACTAAGTAATAAACTTGGCAATTTAGACATGTGGAGGCAAATACCGTATGCTGTACACTTTCGTTCAGTCCGACTATCGCAAAGAAAAGGCAACAATGAAGCATATCGCAATCATTCGCATGAATCCCCAAACTCATCATTCATCGTTATCAGTCGTTATATAGGCACCTACCTACATTTGTAAGCAGTTTAGTCAGGACACGCGAGTAGTATGCACATATGTCTAGGAGGACGGCCGATTATCATGTCGCCAATGAGCTTGCATTAGTGCACATCTCATATTTTATCAGTAACGCTGCGAGGCTGTGTGGCGAGAGTGTGCAGATAGACGCCGGAGCCGTGGACCGTCTCTAGGGAGGAGTAATTGTCGTTGTCGTGCATGTTGTTGTCATTGACCCGGTTGAAGTGTGCTGCCTGATCTTGCTGCAGCTCTGTCTGCTGAGCACACTGAACAGCTGCGTTACGCCTGCATCGCAAACATACAGCATTATCACAGGCTGAACGGCAGTTCAAGCCCTGTGTTAAAGGCGACTTCTCTTTCCTGCGGGAAAGCCAAAAATTCGACCCCCCACAGAATCAAAACCCCTGAACCGATTGAAATAAAATTTGGCACATTTGATTACGTCGGCGAGACAACCCCCAGCGCAAAATTTTACGCAAATCCGTGTACGTGGGGCTTCTGGACAAATCAGTGAAAGATACGCAAAAAATTTTAGATATAAATATACATTTTCTTCTTCAACACAGCTACAGGTCAGACCCATGGGCGGATTTTTACGCGCGGTGGCTCAAACCATAGAAGTAAAAATCGTTTTTACGTTTTTCTTACACTTGTGCTACTTTTTAACGTTTTTGTGTTCTTTTTTGTTTTTTCCAACGCTTTTTGCTTAAAAAACGTGCATTGAAATGCTTATCAAGAACTTCAAGAAGCACTTTTGAAACCACAGAAACGAATCAATAGGTCACTACTAGTGGTAATAGTTTGCTTTGTTAGCCCAAATATACCAAATAAAAAGTAATTTTTATCTAGGCCTATAGTATATTTGATTAGTCTAGTGCTGTGGTCTTATGACCACACATTTAAATTGAAATTAAATAAAGTTATCTTTATCTAGACTATAGTTTAAGGTATGCCGAGCCTACAGCATTGTGCAAGAGGTTAAACAAATTATGGCCAACGTTTTTAGTAAACGTTTTTAAAAAAATTTTTCCGCAACGTTTTTTACATCTATGACTCAAACGATGCAGATTTAAACAAGCTTCAAACCCTCTAGGGTTGAAATAATAAAACTTAATATTTGATGTAGTTATTCAAAAATTTAAAAAATTAGGCCTGGAATGGCGCCTATGGAGAACATTAAACAAATCTTTAACCACGGTCATAACTCCGGCTGTGTATAAGATAAGGCACACATGCGATGCGGACAATATGATCACCTTTTGTAATTTTTTGCTGTTTTCGATGTGTGGGTCCTTGAATATTGCCGTTAAAAAGTGTATAAACTAATGTTTTGTACATTTATTGTCTATAGCTAATAAGTTTGAATTTGCATTTTGCAATGATTCTTGAATTTATTACTATTGCCAATTTTGGTCACATGGCCTATTTCCTGTAGTACCTGGCTACACTCCTGCAGAATTTCATTAATCTAATACAAACGGCAGCTGAGTTATTAGTGTTTGTACAAAAATCCAAAATGGCGGCCGCCGCCATCTTAAATTATTATTTTGTAACGCCGAACTACCCACGAAGCCCGTTTGCGGTCCTAAACTTGCTCTTCAAATTTTGCGTTGATCGAATTTATACTTTTCGAGATATCGTGATTTGAAAATTTCACAAATTTGGCTTAAAATGCCTACTCAGGCCCCCAAAATTATGTTTTTGGGAGTTTTGACCCTTAAACTTTACTTTTTATCATCGAGACCCCAAAAGGCACTTCTTGCGCAGAAACACGCGTTTTGAGTCTTCATTGGTCGTGATCGGTCTTACGGTGTGATCTGGACGCAGCGCGAAGAGTACAAAAAGAAAGAACCAATTAAAGTAAGCCAAAATTTGCCATTTTCGCAGACCCCCTTCCCGTCGTCCCACATTAGCCAAATTTTGCATGCAGGGTCGTATTCCAGATATCTTTCTTGGTTTTGAGTTTCAGAAAGGTCGGTTGAAAAATGTGGGAGCTGTGGGGGGTCAAAATTTCGGCCTTCCCATTGACTTGGCACATCGCTTATACAACAGCTTGTTGCTATCGCACAAGCCGTGACAGATTCTCGTGAATTTTACGATTCAAGAGAATAGGCAGCATTTATATGAAACCAACCGGCATTGAGCCCATGGTTGTCGATGATGACGATGAACCGGCACAGACGACGTCTTATAACGATGACGTTGACAATGGCGATTACAACGAACAAGCCAACGTTTATGCCGACAACCAAACCAACTGGAACAGCGTTGCCTGGAATAAAATACACATAACACTAGAAGCAAATGATGAGAGAGTAGGGCTTAACGTCCCGCTTGACATTGACAACGAAAAACAAACAAAGTAACATAAAAACTTAAATTACAAGAACAAACTATATCTACCAAAAACGCATGCACACGAACGCCAACTATAGTTAACAAAAGGCGATAGTCATTCACAAAAAGACGCGATATTCGTGAAATCAATCTAACAGGATTAGCAATTGCCTACCGGCTGTTACAGCCGGTAAAAGCAATTGCTAATTCTGTTAGATGCTAGACTGTGGCCTACAACCTTTCGAAAATAACATCGACATAGGCTGGTTTATCAGAAGAACTTTAGGCCTAAACCTATTGAATTTACTGGCTATGTTATGATATTTTAATATAGTAAATTTTCAGGGCAACTTGCACCAAAATTTATGAAAATACATTTAACTTTGCCACCGATACGTCGAAAATGCCGTCTTTTTCCGAACACGGTTTATAATAACCACACAGTGGGTGGGTCAATAAAAAACCACGTGTCGTTTCGCTTGGCTCCTAGGTGTGAAAGCAACTGTCAGAACAACCTGGTGTTTTCGCCGGTGACCTAGAACTAGTTGCTGCAAGTTCCGTTGTCATTGTTGCTGTTGCTCGTGATGCCGACATCACTGCATAAAACATTATACAGGGTGCTTCGAAAAATTTTACACCTCAAAAGTTTTTTAACTTTATTTTTCAGTAACTAAAAATTTTAAAGCCATATTTTACACACACATTAAGCGTTCAAGTTTACGCCAAAATGCAAAGTTTCGTTCCATTATTTTTAACATTGAAAAGCTATGCCATATATTACAATGTATGCGCACTCAAACAGAGAATTTTCCATTTTCACAACACATTGACCACAAAACACAAACTTTTCTTTTATTTGACAACAAACAAATGGTTAAAATGCACAAATAGCTGGGATACTACAGCTACAAAACAGCTAAAAGTATGCAATGAAATATTTTCCTTCTTCAGCTAATTATGTTGCCAATGTAGCCCTACAATGTAGTTGCTAGCTGATAGTTTAATTAATTTTTGTTCACATTAATTCAGTTATAGTTTAATTATTGTTTACTCCGTTGACCATCTCTGGCTGTCAGTGTCATAGTATCTAGCTACCTGGCAACGTGTCATGCTGCGGCTGGTCTGACTGGCAGACAACATGATGTAGCGCGCTACAGACAGACACTCGCCATTTGCCATCAGTGGTAGCAACGACACAGCTGTAGTTAGAGTTTGGATGTTGTGGAGGGCCACCGGGCGGGATTAAACCAACTCTGAACTTATTGTACAGCACGTCAGCGCCGTCTGTCAACGTAAAAAGCGTTTAGCAGCACGGACATTGGCTATTCCTTCACCGGTTTCAGGGATACAATAGTCTACAGCACAAAGACTGCGCAGAAATGTTGATAACTACGAGATCGATAAAGCCGTGCACTAAGCTTATAACTTGGTGACATAGCGGCTAGAACATAGATGTAAAAACATTTTCAATGTTTTTAAAGTTTAAAAAACATGTTTTTATGTTTGTAGGGCGTATCTCTATGTTGATTTTAGCGTTCGATAAAATAGCGTCACCATGGCGTGAATACCAGCAGGGGTACAAGACAAGGAGATCCAATATCACCCACTGTGTTCATCGCGGATCTAGAGAGAGCCATGGACAAAGTCAAAGATGGCGAAGAAGG
>Ga0209367_1002594_pt1 | contig 23988 bp, 12 predicted proteins | sample WorMetLIZISLAND2_FD_187412 | JGI IMG/M metagenome (GOLD analysis project Ga0209367, IMG submission 187412) | Marine gutless worms symbiont microbial communities from Max Planck institute for Marine Microbiology, Germany - Olavius geniculatus... ... | reverse complement strand
TTAGGTAAATTTTCACGAAACTCGGGAAATATTAAACTAAGATAATGCTAATGTGTGTTTGTTTTATTTTTATTTATTTTTTTAACAATTTTAAGTGAGGAATATCTGTGTCATGTTTTGCGGGGGAATAAACGCTCTTGCACTGCTGTATTTTGCAAAAATCGAGGGCTGCATGCACGCAGGTTAGGCGTCTGTGGATATGGATATATCCATGGATATCCATGGATATATCCATGGATATCCACGGAAAATCTGTGGATATGGATATGGATGGGAAATTTCATATCCACGGCAAGCCTGGAAATAACCTGTGTGTAGGCCTAATTAGGACCACGAGTCCTCGAATATTTAGGGACAGCACACCAATCGAAAATTCGAAACTTAAAAGTTACAATATCAAACGAAACAACAACATTACTCAAAAATGTAAAACTAATGCTAGTAAAATAAATGAAATATTTAATATTAATTAAAAATAAATTAAATTAAATAGTCTATGCGAGTACCCGGGTAGTAAAAAATTACCCGAGTAGTTTATTACCCGGGTACCCAACGAGTACCCGGGTACCCGCGGCAGCCCTATTCACGACTTGTGATCACGAGTTCACCTCGTATTTGGGACAAAATCGATCTCGTGATTACCGTGAACACGAGTTCACGATCCCAATAGAACGCAGTATTGGAGAGCTTTTTTTTACATTTTTACAATGTTCTAATGCAAAACATTTTGTGAAAGTTTTAGACGTGTGGACGCATCGACAACGAAACACAAAACAGTTTCAAGATATTTTTGATTTATGTCTAATTGCATGTGCATCCACTTCTCAGTACACAAGCCGTATGCAATCATCCCCCAAAAATTTTTGCAACGCTTATGCCATTTAATTAGCGTGTCAAACACCTTTGCAAACATTTTGTACATCGTTACACGGAAGAAAACAAAAGACAAGCATTTTTGCACCTGCAATAATCATTCAACAAATGATATCACATATAGGTAACCTGTAACCAAAAGCATACATTAAACATGACTTTATAACCAGCTGCCAGTATTACAATAAATACACAGTTCAGTAAAACAGTTTCCTAGACCACAGGCCTCAAATATATGAACAGCAATAACATAATACCAAATTACACCTACAAGTTGAATTGACAATAATGTAGCTAAAACAGATACATGTACTACAAAACTGAAATTCAATCAGAACCAATTGAAACACATCTCATCAAGTGCAAAGTGGCGCTTACATCATCAATCTCCTCAAGTTGCTTGAAAATCCTTGCAGAGATGATGTCCAGGCCTCGTTAAAAAGTAGAAAAACAAACTTGCAACCAAAGTAAACACAAAATATCTCAAAACCTAAGCACGAAATGTAACTGACTAGCGGCCTAGCTGCCGTTTCAACGCACTGGATCTATGAACTCAAACAACGCAGAAGCTCATCACCGACTGAGCCGACGTAAGGCACTCGGGCAGGTAGTGACAATATATCAAACCACAACCACATAAAGTCTGTACTAAACTAACAAGAAATCTGAGCTAATGCTCATGAGATGCGTGAAAGCCTATAGCAATTCCGGTTCAGTAGTTTAGCTAAAAATTTGGGTGTTCATGCTAAGTTAATATACAAATACCAAATTCTCTATCTGGATCGCATAACTATAGTTCCGTGGCGCCACCTTGTGAATGATATAGACTTGTGTTGCAGCCCGAAATCGCCATAAAAATCCATAAAACCCTCAATTTTGGCGTTCAAGGTCATTCAAGGTCATTGAATTCGGCGCCAATCGAGAGCCAGTGTACAACTCCCTATTAGTGATTAATAGTAATCTAGGCCCTATCTCGCACCGATACTGAGATACAGCGACTTATTGGCCAAAAATCGCAAATTCTGCCCACTGGAAAAGCTTTACGGTTCCTGAAACTAGAGTCTTCCAGGCAGCCGACGGTGAAGATTTGGTGATCCTAGCTTGCACCGTTTTTGACTGATCCACCCGTGTGACGGACGGACGGACGGACAGAATTGCGATGGCTAAGACGCGCTGAAAGCAGTAGCTGCTTTCGCGCATAAAAACCGTCTATAATTATAATACGCAGCGGCCATGCCAGCAAAGTCAAAGCCGAGAAACCAGCCACTCTGCCACCAATCCAGTTGTCTCAATTTGGCTGAGCAACACCTTAGCTCTGCTCATAGTGGAATCTTTGGCTTTCTGTTACACGGCCCAAAACTTTCTGGGTCCCTCAAAACTCGTGAGCCTTGCCCTTCAGCCTTGTTTGACATCCCGGCTGGTTTGCCTGTGGCTGAGCATAATATACACACACTGTAAGCTGTTTTTGTCTTCAACTGCAACAAAATTCTGCCACGGCTTAAGCTTGTTGTTCTTTTTAGTTGTGACTCGGGTTATATCTTTCTGTCCACTGCATAACAATGATATCACTAAAAGCAAAACGCTGCACTAATACACTAATAAATTAACAGTAACAAAATACAAAAGTATCGGATGATAACAAGGTAAGTTCTAATAACACAATGCAATGCACCACAGCATCACTGAAAATATTACACTACTGCTATGATACTAAACACAGTTTTAGGAATGAGGTTACCAATAAACAGTTTTTCATGTGAAAATTCCCTGATGGCCATAAAATTCCCTGAGATTTCAAGACATTCCAGTCAAGTGGTCACTGGCAGTGGCGGTTCTAACCTACAACATCTGGGGGCACGGCCCCATGGCGAGCGCAGTAGCGCGAGCCTACAACGGTGGTCTAGGGGCAGTGCCCCAGCGGGGTCCAGAGGCAGAGCCCTGGTCAGAGGGTCAAGGGGGCAAAGCCCCCCGAAGCTGAAGCACTTTTTGGTTTTTAGACGTTCAATGGAAGCCACAAATTTGCCCATTTTTCTACAATTTGGAAACGCAAAGAAATCAGACATTTGTGCTATGTTTCCAAAAACTCATGGGTGGCCACGAAACTGGGGGGCCTGGAGCAAAACTGGGGGGGTGGTTGTGCCCCCCGGCCCGGGCCTAAAACCGCCACTGGTCACTGGTCACCCAGTGAATGACTGAAGCAGCAGTAAACAAAAATGAAACGGTGATTCATAATTATGGAAACCCTTGGTTTTTATTAAATAACTCCATGAAACATTGGCCAATTTTGATAATTTTTGGCATGAAACATTATGAAAAAACTTGAGGTGAATGACTCTAGTTTAGCCCTCCTCACCTCAATACTGTCGCTACACTACCTTGTGAAATGCTGAAGTCGTAGTTTGGCCATTTACAACAATGAATTCATACTCTGTAGCACATCCGTCGGCCCAGAAAATCATTGAGACCACAAAATCCTTGAAAATTTGTTAATTTTATAACAATTATGATATTCTTTTTAATATCGTATGTCGACGAACTGAAATGATGCATCAACAGCGAGTGAGCTGCTCTGGGTCGTCCGTTATTGAACATGCTGTTGGTGAGTGGCGTCAATATGTACAACTTGCGTTCGTGCAGCAGAAGTACATTTTGAGCACATCCTCTAATACAGATAATGTGATGCGACACATGTGACATTTTGAAATATAACAACTGCTACTCGCGTTTGTTGCTATTCAGTTAATCATTTCTGAGCCGACACGTTACTCAATATGAATTCATTGTTGTACAGGGTGCGGCAAAAAAGTAGCCTCCTAAAGTTTTTCGCTGTTTTCTCAGCAACCGTTTGGCATTTTATTATGAAATTTTACATATTTATTTCTTGAAACGTTCTACGGCTAACTGCCAAGTAAAATATAATTCTATTGAAAAATGATGAAGTTATAAGATTTTTTAACATGACCACCTACCGATTTTTTAGCATTCAAAAATGTTCAAGGTACAACACCAATTAAATAACATGGCTGAAACAATGCAGTTAACTAATGATCAGATGTTAGAATTCCATTGTCACTGTGAATATTTAAAATGTCCACCACCAGCTCCAAGCTCCAACACAAGTTTTCAGTTACTTAGTTTGATAAGTTTTTCACAACTTGCCAATCGGTCCTTGTGGCAAGTTGCCCCAGACAACCTAAAGCGTTTCCTTGAGTTTAGCGATTGTTTTTGGCTTTGTTTTAAGCTTGCAGTAAGCCTCCAACATTGCACCCCACACGCAATAGTCCACTGGGTTTATATTCGGCGAATTTGGAGACCATTGTTCCTTTGTGATAAAATCTGGACAGTTGGCCTGCAGCCAGTTCTGTGTGCTGCGTGCTGTGTGTGATGGCACGCCGTCCTGCTGGGCAGCCGGCGATTGTTTTAAAAGAACAATAATTTTGTAATAATTTATAAATGAAATAAATTATTGTTTATCACATCGTCACTGTGACGTCATTGCATAATGCGGTAACCAGTTTTTGAATATAAATAGCATTTTTAACTGAAACATTTTTAATGCTAAAAAATTGGTAGTCAAGTCATGTTAAAAAATCTATAACTTTGTCGTTTTTCAACAGAATCACATTTTGCTTGAAACTTAGATGTAGAATGTTTTAGTAAATACATCTATAAAATTTCAAATTAGAATTCCTGAGGGTTGCTGAAAAAAACAGCGAAAAACTTTAGGGGGCTATTTTAAGCTGCACCCTGTAAATGGCCAAACTTCGACTTATGCATTTCTCAAAGTAGTGTAGTGACATTATTGAGGTGAGGTGGGCTAAACTAGTCATATTTCACATCAAGTTTCTTCATAATGTTGTGTGCCAAAAATTATCAGAATTGGCCAATGTTTCATGGAGTTATTCAATAAAAACCCAGGGTTCCCATAATTATGAATCACTGTGTAGTGTCCAGCATAATGACAAACTGAACGTCTGACTGACCCATCTGGCAATTCACACGAGACATCATTCTTGTTTCAGTGACTGATCGTTATTGCCCAGTGCTTCAACTGCATTCTGGTGCACCAGTTTTATTGACGCCGATAAATATTCAAGAGGCTTCTAGCCATTCCATCAGTTGCATTTAATTAGATGTTTTAACCCCTGGACCTTTATAAATGAGGGTATTAAGTAAAATTCTTTGAAAAAAAAACAAATAATGATAATGACATTACCAATTATACTGAGATTATTATCATTATTGACCACCAGCAAGTAATGATAAATACCATAAAACCTGCAACATAAAACAATTATCATGTGATCTAAATCAGCAGATTACATGGAACTGTTTAATATGATAACGAAAAGTCAGAAAAAGTATGACATAGCAAACTGGCCAGTTGACAAACTTTTAATACATCCAAGGTCCCCAACAGAAAAATGGAAAGAGCCTCTAAGCCACTTTTCTTACAGGAGCATTACAGGTTTCAGTGTACTCGTGAAATGTAACATGTAACAGCACAACTCTGCATGAAATTTCACCCAGTGAATAAAAAGTTACGGACTTCATAATCAAACACTGTTGTCTAAGCTAACCACAACCACAAGTGAAAGACCACAACCAACAACAACAACCTAAAATAACTATATAGTGAGATCTACAACGTTTGTGATCTACGTACATGCAACTCAGGGGGTCTCAGAATCAAAAGATGCAACAATCACTGTGGCCACACTCATTTTATAATCAATAAGATGCACAATGCATAAATTATTTTTAAAGACAAGTTGCTGTTACTAAAAAGAGTACGGTGAGTTACTCATTCTGTGTATCGTTTAAAACCCAAGCTAAGCTGTACCGTAGTTCTGCATGCTCATGTGTAAGCATTTATTGGTAAATTACTGCCACATGAACTATTAAAATAAGTCACTACAGGCCACATACAATGTCTCTCATGTTGGCCCAAAAAAGGTTTTTAAAAAACCTAAGTTTTTTTTGAGTTTTGTTGCACAATTTTATAATACAAATCAAATAAATTTAACTTCAAAAGGCCAAGTGTTTGAGACCCCTGGTCTAAGGTCTATGCATCTAACAGTTCTTCATGCTTCGTATTACAAACACACAAACAACCTCAGAATATAACTCGTCTAGAGCACTTCTGGCAGATGTGATTCCTGTGGTGACGGAACTTTCTCACCTAAACAATACAATACAACCACATCTATACATTATCAGCTACTAGCAGCAAAAAATGTTCTTGAACGTCCTCAGATGAAATAAACTAATAAATAAGACTAGTGATAATTTGACACTATCACAGAAATGCGAATTCATGTTAGTTATTATATGGCCAATGGACATACTCTGTAACGTCAGAAGCTAGTCATCACTATACAGACGGCAGGCTAAACAATGTAACAAATTCCAGATGACAGACAATGGCTTCACATATTGGCGCTATATAAATATGATTAGTATAAGTATTAGTAACAATAATGACCAAGCTAATCCCGGTTTAGCCTATAAACAACCAGCAAAACAAATGGGATGGACACACAAAGGCATAGAAAACACTGACAACTGCCCACAGATAATGAAAACATAAAAAGCACAGCAATGAAACATAAAACAAATCAAACTACTCTTAAAAGATGCAAAAAGTCAACAGTGTATGGAGCACTCAAAAGCTGACAATGATAAAACGTGGTAAACATTTCACAGTGTCCGTCACTTACTAAGTATCTTAATAAGATGCTCAGTGGATGGGGAGCGACTGCAGTTGGCAACATATTGCTCACGAGTGACGAGATACGGCTTCATTACAGCTACGAACTCATTCAATGGTACTAGCGGCTTCTCACAACCCCGCACTACCATATCCTAATGACACGAACACCAACAGCAGAATTTTTCAGCAACAATCCCATGACAACAATCACATTCGCTGATATTACCGCACTTTCCAGCCACTAATAGCCTATGTAAAAAGTAATTTTATTCCATTCATGACCCAATAATGACGCTTAACAACAGTACGGCTTGCAATTCTAGCCAACTGTGTAAAATTTGCACATTTCAATGGCAATAATGACTGACATAAAGCATAACATAACATAACAGCTCACTCACATGCAGTTGTACCGATTTGCCATGTTAACTGAAATTGTGCCTGTTATTTCTATTAGAAATATTATTAAAAGACACGTTCACAGCTGGAAAGTAATGATGCACATATTGTGAGCTGCATTGTATATCATAACCAGGGGCGGCGCCAGAATTTCAGAGCTAGAGAGGACCCCAGGTCGAGTGGCTGTTGATTTACCGCCGCTCCCGCTCCCTCTCCAACCCATCCAAAAAAGCTCATATTTGTGCGAATCTCATGGGCTGTCTTGTTGGAGGCCGGGGAGGTCTTGACCCCTGGACTCCCTGCCCGCCACCAACCCTGATCATAACATGGTGCAGTCTAGTGGTATTTTCCTGTTACTAAAACAACAAAACTTACATACTTACTTATTTCCTTACTTACTTTAAGGTAAGACTACTGCAGCCCTGTTTTGCTGAGTTCTAGTTGAGTAGTGCGAACCTCACCTTGCCACAATATCTGAGCTTGACGTAGTGTTTCTGTTGATTATCCTCATAAAGTTCGAATGCAATGTCCGAGGCATACGGCGGCCACTCGTCATCATAGCATCCCAGAGCGAGCAGAATTGATACCAGGGTGGAGTCATGACACGAGTACAGGTACATCTTCATCCGCTTGCTGCCCATACAAACAACATAAAATAGTAAACGCATCGTTTGCAACACCTGTTACCACATATCCGTTTCCCAACTTTCCATACTGATAAGGTAAAAAATAGATGAATATATTAAACCATTTATAATATCATCTACCTACGCCACTAACTAGTCCAAAATAACTGCTAAATTTATGCCAAACCTGCAAGAATTTAGCTTAAGAATAGTAAAAGTGAAACCTGCATGAGTGAAATGAATGCCTTGGAGGACATTGCTGATCAGTTATGTCAGGTGTGGCAGCTGCGTGCAATGTTTCTGTAATGGAGTGCAAGAGCCGACCGACGCTGAACGTGAGACCAGTCAGCCGGGCTTCAGACATGCAGTCCTTGTCACACACTCCATTCTCAGCCCCACCAATAAGACGATCTCTGAAACAGAATGCAACTGAAAAAAATAAGTTCATAAACTAAATTTTTCCAGCAAAGTGAAGCAACAAGAAAGGTTATGTTTTGGGCCAGTTAATTTTTATCGTCAAGAAATACAGATGGATTTCAATGAAAGTACACAGAAAGGCAAGGCGTGTTCGAAGGTAAAAATAATTAGATTCTGGTGATGATGAATATTCTTCTGTGAATTCTGGATCAATATATAAGATTCTCCAGAAATTATGAAACAGCGCCAGGAGTAAATTTGTTGTATTCACAAGATGGCGACACCATTCTGTGCAAAGAAGTTAGCTTTAACGTGCATTCAGAAGTTAATAAGTCGCTAATTACTATAAGTAAATGAACAAAAAAATTCTCAAACAAAAGAACAGAATACCAGAAACAAGAATTTTAGCAATAATGCTTTGGCTTTTAAGAGACTGTTACTGATACTGATCAGTCATCTCGACATCAAAGATGCTAGAAAGAATGAGAAACTCAGAGCAGTTTCTGTGTGTGATGATGAAACTTACGGGAGATATCCGCAGACACAAAGCTGAAGTACATCGACGGCACACTTGTCGATCCTGTCATATAACTGTGCGAAAAATGGCGGAATGGGACGTCCATGTACCTACAGCATTTTCTACTGCTGCTGTCACTAACATTACCATACTACTACTACAACGAATACAATCAATACAGCTATTATGACATCTACTTATACTTCAGCAGAAAGCCTTTTAATTTTGCTTAACCAAGCAATTTTTCCAGGCTTAACCCAGGCTAAATTTCTTGAGAGAACACTGTTCACAATTATCGGAGTTCTTTTTTACAAACTAGATGCCACTTCCTGTTTTCAAATCAAAACCAAGAAGCAAATGAGATCTTTGTTAGTAAATAACTTACGGTAGGCCCACATGTCAGAACTAGTCAGCACCTATATCACGGATTTCCCAAAAATCAAATAAATCAAATTAAATAAACTTTTTAAAGCCCAAACATATGCTTTGTTCAGTTGTTGCTATCTTTTGCTGACATCTGGCATCTGACATCTCACTTTATAAATCCAATTTATTGAATTTACACAATCTGCCAACTCCAGCACAAAAAGATGAGCCAGTGCCTTGCCTGTTGAAAACTGAAAATTAAACCATCACTGCAAAACAGCATATGATTAATGTAGCAGCTAGAAAGCTTATGCATTGGTAGCACTTTCATTTCATACATGTACTGTAGCTGCTCTTGAAAAATCAAAAAATCTGCAGTTGTTAATACAAACACTGAATGTATTTCTGCTTAATCAAAAATAAAACCAATGAGCAACTTACTCTCCTAGCCACAATGTGATCTCGCAGTTGCATCATATTTATGTCCTCCAAGGGTGAGGTATCTCCTACAGGTTTCACAAAAATATTTCAGTGCAAAACTGAATATATCGAATTTTAGTAAACATGAGGTGCTCTTATCTTGACATAATATGTATCATTCTATGATACATCCAAATCAGCACAACAAAAATAGATTGGTGTAAATGGTTAAAAATGGAGTTCTGGTTGTCTCATAAAAATGCTCAGAGAGTGATCCGTAGAGATTAAAAATTGGGAAGGGGACCAGTTCTCAGGTTTACCTTAAAAATGGCCATTAAAATGTTGTATACTGTCGGGGGGTCTTAACTCTATTCTCTGTTCAGAATCAAGCCGCTTATCTACAAAGTATACACAGGCCTAACACCTTCATCTCTGTTACTCTGCTGCACTGAGTCAATAACACTCACAATACAATGTATTCCCTGATAACTTCCGGACAACTGAATATATTCCTCACCTTTGGCAAATAAATACCCTGACATTTCCCCAGATACGTGGCACCCCAAGCACTGTGATGAAGTGAAGTGAAAGAGATATGATGCTGATTCTGATACCTGTATGCTTCTGGTATCGTTCGACAATGTCAATAAACTCCGGCACGAAAAGATAAGACATCTCAAGCTGTGTGAGCAGTCTGCTGAATGTGCTGCAGCGCTTTGTACTCGGAAACAGAACCTCATCCCCCAGCTTCTCGACAGGTATAACCACCGGCTCTTACATCAGCACAGACAGATAGCCAGCAGTTGCAGATAATTCAACTAGGAATGATCAGAGATCTAAATCTCTGCTGAGACATGTGCTGCCACATGGCGAATACAATGAACTCTGTTAACGTGTTATGTCCTAATGCTGAAGAATTCTGGACGATCCAAAATACACAAAAAATACGGATTGCCACCAAAGGCTAAACACTTTCCCTTGGGCTATGCCAAACCCCTTCACAAAATTTTGTCAGAACCTGTTCAACAGTAAAGAAAACAAAAGTAAAAAATTGCCTGAAGAATAACGAAGATTAATTATAAATTATTATAGTACAGTTTATCATAGCAAAGAAGTCAAAACAGTTCATGAACTAATTAACTTTAATACTCATTACTCAATGAATTTATCTGTATCAATTACTGCAGCATATGCTTAGACCATTGTAAAAATGACTTATTTCTAATTTGCAGGCAAAATTGCTAAAAAAAGATTCACTGCTGTATATATATATATATTAGCTATGCTACATGTCTGCTCTTACAGAAATTACTAAAGCCAATGTCACAGCTCTTGCGACTACTGTTCCAGCAAGCATACTTAGACCAATTTTTAGTTCTGTCTCATTTTAATTAATCAGATTTTTTGGCAATTTCAGTTGGTTTTATCCCTAAGCTTGTAAGCTTGTAAACAAGTGGGTCATCTGTGTAAATGGTATATGACTGATACCTGACTCTTTGAATGAGTTGACGCCGTACATGCCAGCAATGACACAACGCAGTGACTCGATCGTTCGATCCATGTTTGTTGACTGAACCCTACACAGGTAGAGTGAATAATGTAAACGTGCATAAATCTACAATGGGGGTAATCAACCAACTGTCATAAACTGTGAAAACTTACAGAAGATTGTTTATAGTGGACACAAGCATCAACATGTAAAATGCATCAATTAAAGAAAACAAGAAAAATTCACAGTTATGGATGATGTTGTTAAGAATGCCAGCCATAGGACCATATACTAGACCCAAACTAGTACAGAGCACCGTATAACAGAAGATATACTGTTAAGAAAAAACCAATGTTAAAAAAACAACAACAAATTACAATTCCAAGTAAATATGACCTTCTTTTTATGTGATATACTGACTAAACCCATTTCTTCAGGATATGGATTTTTCATACTCGTAAAATTTCTATTATTGCAAATATTCAATGTAACTAAGTATGGTAAAACAATAGAAGATATTAAATCTAAACACAAAATCTAGTAGTGCTTTGACTTTTTTGTACACAATTGAAGCCATCATCATTTTCAGAATGACAAATAAAATAAAATAAATAAACATCATGTAAAAAAATGCTCAAACACAATTTTAAAAAAAATGTTCATAAACGTTTTTATTGCAGCTATGATGTAGTAGCTTTGACCCAACAAACACTGGTATATATAGAATATTGATTTATCGAACAAACAAAACAAGAAAGCCAGCTGTCACTAGAATAGCCAGCCATACTGGTTGTCAATGACCTTCAAAGTCATACAAGGTTGATGATTTTCATGTCATTAAAAAGCCAATAAGCCATTACCTATTAGTGATTAAGAGCAACATAGGCCCTATCTCTCACCATTTCCGAGATACGGAAATATGATATTGATACGGAGATATACGGTTTTCCATTAAAAAAATCACATTTTCCCACCCCCTACATTGAATATGTTCGCCTTTCACTAGATTGCTGAAATTTTGCATGCCTAGGTTTAAGGCACATGGCTAATTACTTGTGCAAGAATTTTTTCCTTACGACTTAACACTTAGCCACAATACATCTGTTACAGATAATAACAGCAGGCAGACAACAGACGACAGCTGTACGATAAGCTTGACCGTTATTTCAGTATAATCGAATAAAAACTGATAATAACACAAAGATAACAATGATATGTACTCACTGAACTTCTTTTTTGTCAAATTTATTTCCTATCAGCTTCAAGTTATCATGATATCTTGCTGCTAAGCGCCTGCCAAGAAGATAAACTTGTTCTTGACCCACAGTTGTTAACACACCTCCAACCATACCACCCTGAAGCAGTGAAGTTTTAGAAAACAATTATAACGGTCACAATACTTACTGTGGTAAAGCATTAGTTACTAACAAAAGTCAGTCATAGGTTAGCTAAAATGCGAAACTTAAAATTTAGAATGCAAACATGAATGAATGATTCAATCTTGTACAACTAACTTCAACTAAGTAGTTTTTTCCACTTACTACGGTCCACACTTAAGTTAAATTCACGACTATAGTTACTAATAAGGTGTAAAATAATTCCGAGCTTTTGGTTTCAGCTGGCAAAAAAGTAGGGATGAAGGAAAAGAAAATTTTTTTAGTCCGCCATAGAATGACCAAGTCTTGCTAGCACTCCCCCCCACCAGGGATCTGGGTCCCCCTTACAATTTTTTTCAAAGGGGGGTCCAAAATTGGCTTAAAATGTAGTAAAGGAGTGCTCATAACTTCGGAGTTAAGGGGTGTAGCCCAAAGAAACTTTGGCACTTGACGTGTCTCTAGGTTGGGGTGTTAACGCAAGTACAACGTTTGGGGACACCACCCCCCTTAAAATTTGGAAGGGCAAAAAACGATCAAAAATCGGTGCGATTTGCGACAAGTTTCGAGTTTGAGCGCAAATATCTCTAGAACGGATCAAAATAGCAACAAAATGTAAACGGCGTTAATGAGAACGATCTTTCCGGCGTTGAACAAAAAAAACTTTGTGAACTTCGGTCCACTACAAACAAAGTTATGAGCACGCATGTTGACCTACCCTAAGTCGACAATGCGCATTCTGCGTATGCCAATCCATTTGAGTTTGGGCCACGTGACTTTGGTGCTGGGTGGGGAAATTTAACCCCCCCTAATTTTCCCGCCAATTGGACTTAGGGCACTGGGTGGACTCACGTTGGGCTTTGCCCCAAATTTCTAATTTATTTTTGCATTATGACATGTCATGTAATATTACACAACAACTCATAAAAACAAACTCACACACTAAATAGTGGCCACGAGAACTTAAGCAAAGTCATTGTGGCATTACAGACTAGATGCAGATCAGGAGCCCGATTCACAAACATTGTCGTAAGACATGTCGTAAGATATGTCATAAATTATCATAACTCAGTATTTAAGATGGCATAAGAGTATCTTAGGACATGTCGTAAATGAATTCACAAAATTTATCTTTAATGATCGTAACTTTTTTTCACAAAGGCGTTTTGTTGTCATGGTAACTATGGTCGTCTGCGAGCCGCTGACTAGTCAGTAAGTAAAAGCAGTCATTTAGAGTTAAATTTGCAATGTTTTAATTTAGAAATTTTTAATATTCTGACTACACAATTCCAAGTACATAGTGTTAATACAGGTGCTGATTTATTTTTTATTTGTTTAGATTTTTTATTTATTGCATGTTTTGAATTTACTTCATTTTTTATAGTTTATTAATATTTGCTAGTTTTTAGAGACAGTAGGCCTGTTAAAACCTGGACGAGGGTGGGTGGGATAGGTGAAGTATTTGAAGCATTTCTTGGCAGTGGCATGCTCGATCTGCTGCACTGTCTAGCGAATAGTAGAGATAAATGTGTTTTTTCGCACGCATTAGCTATTTACCCACTGAAGTAAATAGTTCTATAGAGCCTACAATGAAAGAAAACAGCCTGCACCAATCACCGACGGACAGTGGTAGATTATGCGTTTTATTTTGGTATTGTGGTACTATCAGGTATTGCAATAATTGAGTCATTATCATTAATTCATTTGTTGCACCGCAAAACAGTACACTGTATTATTTTTATTCTATGGTCATTGTCAAGATATGTGTTTACATGGCTATGGCATAGCAACGGTCCATTGCCAATGCAAAGTGCTGTTTATTTATCCATTAATTAATTTATCCAGCAAAAGACCATGCAAAACAGATATAGTACAAATGTGACATTTCTAGATTACGAGTATAACTGAATAAAAGGTCTTATAAATCGATACAAAAAAGTTTTTCTTGTTGGATGATGTTGGAATCGTATAACTTGGAATGTCATAAGACACCTAAAAAGTGATGGTAGGATTTTTGTCATAAAATTGTCGTAAGGTGTTTTGTGAATTTGGCCCCAGTATTTTTCAGTGCCACTCTGAAAGCAAACCACAAACTAAAAAGCTAAAAACTGCACTAATATTTTGGAATGTCCAGTAAAAATGTTAGGGATGCAGGTTTTTCTAAGAATGAACTACTAGCCTATAAGGAAGTATTTCATGAACATACCTTAAACACCACCTTGTTGTAGCGGTCCTGCAAGCCGGAACTGGGTTTTGGTCCACCATGCAAATACTCAACTGTGTAGGGAACATCTGTATGAGGTAATGTTCTCATAAAATATGTTTTATCAAATATCACCTACAAATATGTTAAACAGATATGGCAAGGCCGATAAGCTAGTAAGTATATTAAAGACATATCTGCTTCTTTCTTCATCCTGCCATAAATTTTCTGAAAGCAGACTTGATCAACACCCATTGTGGCTGACTTAATGACTATGGCCACATAATTATATTCATATATAAATATTTTGAGTAAATTCAGGCAAAAAACACATCAAATATAAACCAATATCGTTCACAACACTACATTTCAAATACAATGTAAAACATAGTACATTGTGTAACCTCTGCCCACAGATAGCAGGTTGTAAAAAAGCTAGATAATGACAGCTGCTAACTATAAATTTAGTTAAAAGGAACAAAAAAATCAACTTTTTAAAAAATAAGATTACTTGAAATTATAAAATCACACTGCAAAAAACTAACTGTATATGGTAAACTAAAATTAACTTATTTTTTCATTAAGTTTCCCCGCAATGCACTAATAAAAGTAAAAAAATATTTGTGAAGTAAAATTAGAACTAAAAGTAAAATTAATCCTGCCAAACCAAAATATAAATTAAATTAATGATTATATTCTGAAACAAAATACTGCTCAATTCTACAAGCAGCCAAGCATGGTTAAGTGACATATGGTAAGCTCCAATGCTTAACTCTGTACACGTCTGTCACAGGTTATACGACACCTACTTGTTTCTGTAACTTATTCCCTCAGTCGGACGATGGTAAAAAGCAGATTGGCGAATGTGCAGATCTGCAGATGTTGTAACATGGTTAGGGCTAAAGTTGGATATATGGTTAAGATTAGGCTTAGGATTAAGGTTTAGGATAAGGTTGGGGTTAGGAATAAAGTTTGGAGATGGTTTAACTAATTAACTACAGCTTTATTACAACGTTTCCTGTTGCGACATTCGCAGATCCGCGCATCCGCAATACGCTTATTTACCCGCAGACGTGCAGTTTGTACATCACTATGCACATCAAATTGATCTATCCGTGTTTTGGCACATGTATCCAAATACATATATGAACACAGTACTTCCTCATTCTCACCTCAGTGAGGCCGGTTACATTAGTCAGAGGAGTTCTTGCACCGTGTCTGAAAAAAATTTGAACATTTTTCAGGGTCAAGTCTCCATTTGTGGGCGTGGCAACCGGCGGTGTGACATCTTGTCGAGAACGAAGAACATAGAAAGCAGCACCAGCAACGGCACCACCACCACATAAAGACAACAGTGTTGATGCTAATTTTCTTCGCAAACCCATAGCATGAATGTTGTCAAACGTCAAGTAAAAAAACTTATACAACAAACAAAAACACCAATGTCAACAATACAAATCATAAAATATTTATTAACGCTGTATTTCAAAATAACGTAACGTAAGTGACTTTCTGAAATCACCCACGCCCAAACACTAAGGGGGATCTACGCTTACGAGTTACGAGGCTAGAATAGCTCAATATTTTCGTGGGTCATTCCACTTACTTCACACTTCAGATTTATTAGACCACTTGTTCGGTCCGAAATCGGATGTTGGTGTATGCTTTTTAGCCAAGCCGAGCTGAGCCGACTCAGCCGAGCAGCCGATCGTACAGTACGTACTACGCGCGTGGTACGTCTGTATGACACGATCTGTCGTCTATCTGTTGCCTGTTTAAGTTACATAACCTAGATATTGTCGCGTGGCTATGCCTAAACGGTACGTTTTACCGAACAAGTAATTTGAGCAAAGATCACGTAACGCGCGACCACATCGGTGGCTTCGGCGCTGCCACCTGGGGAATCGGTGTATCATCGTCAAAGTCTGATATCCACACATGGATAATTCATAGATAGGCCTCTCCATATCAATGGCCATGCTTGTGACAGACAGACAAACGACTATAGACAGAATTACGGTAGCTAATAATTATACTCTAGCACAGTGCGTCGCACGTAAAAAAAGAGTTCACACAGATCTAAGCAATTTTCCGACGGACGTAGGCTACATATAGGCCTACGTGCAGTTGCAAATTTCGGACAAAGGATATTGTGGATGGTCAAAATTTTCTCTTTTTTATTTGTTTGTAAATTTCTTTAAAAAGAATAAAATGGAAATATGGAAATTTCTTGCCCCAAATTTTGTAATTGCTGCATAAAAAATTTCCGACAGAAACAAGTTTTTTTTCAACAGGCTAATTTTTTTGGCGGGGGTCAAAGGGGAATACACCACGACGCCACTGCTTAAATTAATTTGGTCAGAATCTAAAGTAGGCTTATTTCTTCTTTAGACCAATAGCCTCAGCAATATCCTATGCTTAATTGAGGCTTATTTTTGATCGGACAACATATTTTGACGAAATCCGATGATAATGGCGATGATGATGTTGATGATCGATGATGATGATGATCTGACCGTTCCAGGTTTCGGCGCATTCCGTCACTCACGAGCGAACAAATAATCTAACCTAAACAGTGGTGGATCCGAACTTTTGGAATAGGGAGCGGAAAAGTAGGGGATGGGGTTTGATTTTTAAAATTTTTCAAAATTTTATGCGAAAATAAAGTATTATGGTGCAAAATTTTCACTTGTATTATAAGATGCATCTAGTCCATAAACACCCCCTCCTGAGCCACTGATCTTAAACCATGCAGAGACTGCAATAATCTATTTGCCACTGCATACAAGTAACGTAATTCTGCTTGGCCTATTGTGATGCGCAGTGCTGACGACTACTGCCACTGGGATAGGCCTACACGTGCTTTGGCGTAATCGTGTTTGTCTCTTATACGTCGTGCACGTGTTTGCTGTAAGGCCTATATGCTATGCATGCTATGCATGTTAACGCTATGAATGGGATCGGAAGCATCTGGCACCACAGATCAAATTCGTGTACAGTCGTCAAATATATAGACTATATAAAGGTTATTTGTAATAGCACACGCGAGACTGGGACGACAGAAACGCTCGTGTCAATGTGATTATTTTGCCATCAGACACTGTGCACTGACAAGCGATGATCAATAGACCGATTTATTCATTCCTTTAATGAACACGCAACATGGCACCACAACCGCACTGCCTAATAGCAACAAGCCTACAATAAAAAGCGTACAAAACACAGATGCACAAACATAAAACATAACAAAAAACCTAGCCGTCGCTAGGAAAGGCTGACCGTACTACCACCTACGTTCAGAGGCCAACGTCTGACATCCGGTGACGGAGAGAATGCAATTACCTCCGATGTGATTATTACAGTTCCGTTAACGCTTAGGCTACGTTAACGCTGCTGTCAAATGCTACAATCAACGCCAGTATAACAGACGTCACGCGCGGTCATCTCAGCAAACGTTATATGCGAACCGGACCGGCCATGCAGGTGTCGTCCCCTGCAGTCGAAATAAAAATGTGAAAGGATAAACCCAAATCAGCTAATCTTAGACTGGCCTCCTCAACTAAGTCTATACGTCATCAACCAAAGTGAAATTTCTCCCGTTGCGTTTGTGCCAACTAACTTATGGCGTCACGCATCGACAAAGAGACACAAGAAGACTCGAAAATGTAACGCATCCACCGAGAAGTACGATGTATACGAAGGCACGACGTTCGGACTGGCGTGGGTGAGTGAAACTATACGGCTGTTTCAGAAGTTCGAAGGGGGCACTCGGCGGAAGTGGCCAGTAGCTTGGAGGGGTCATTGGAAGCGACGAAAACGGCGAGTAGACTGTCACAGCAGAGTTGAACGATGCGACAGCAACAGTCAACCTCGTCGCCCGTCAGCAGATCACAGGCAGATCTCAAGACCACCCGCCACGATTCACTGCACACACGCGCATGTTCTAGATAAATACACTGCTGTAACAGATAAGCGAGTACGCAGTACCAGCTTATACCCGCCAGACAGTGCAGCATCGTACTTAAATCCCGCTCTGATCACATAGACTACAAGCAAGCGACTCCGCCTATTTTTCCTATACATTTTCTGCAGCGTGGTCTGTCTGTCGTCTGACTGTCGCATTCGTGCCCCCTGCTGAAACTGTTCGACGGATGTGGATGCCATTTGGCAAGTATACGCTTGAAAGGTCCAATGACTTATTATGTCAATGGCAGGGCTCGAACTGGGACGGTGGGGGACCGGTATGGCATACCGGCACTTCCTTGGCCGCATGGAAAGCATATCAGCACTTCTTTTCTGAGAAAAAAATACTGGTATGCTTTGCAGGCCGTTTCCTGAAATTTAGGCAACTGGTTGCTGATGTTTGCGTCAATCAATAGCCAAAATAGTGCTAGTTTGAGGGGAGAAATGGAAGGAAGACAAAACTGTCATGCATACCGGCACTTATTTTTGTCCACTTCGAGCCCTGGTCAATGGAAGTCTCTGATCCAAGGAGAAAAAGAGATTTGGTCAATTTTGGTGACACAACGTCCAGCCAATATTTAAGCAATTGCTTCTGAGTTACAAAAATGATTTATGATTCACCAGGTGACCACACGGATCCGCAATTCCGCCTTTTAGCAGATTACTTACAATACCTTGGACTTCTTGGATTACTTATAGTCGGACGTACCAGTGATCGAGTGCAAGGCAGTCGCTGAGTCCTCGTCCGCCGTTCCACAGCATGCGGCTGAAGACGCGCTGGAACATCTTGTAGAGCTTCTGATCGTCGACGGACTGCGGAGCGGAGTAGGAATAATCCACCAGCGTGGGACGCCCTCTGTTGACGGACTGGAGACTCTCGAACAGCACCCGCACGTTCTTCCGTACGATCTCTATTACCTGCAGCCACCGCATCGTAATAGGCCTACATATACGCGTACTATTCATATACACAACTATAGCAAAAGCACCTGCTGTCGCAGCACACACCGCGCGATGTTATTTATGTTTACGACCAAGCTTCGCGATCACGGAACACGTTATACAGTAAAGGTAAAAGATAAAGTCTAGTACATGATAGGCTAGCGCTTCTTTTCTTACATGAGACATACTCGTGACCAGAAGCGTTTTGACAATCTCGGAAGTGGCAGCTGATTGGCATGAGCTAATGATACCAAGCGCACTATGCGGCCATCCATTGCCCGCGGTAACGAAAAACTAGACCCGCGATTTGCAGCTAGCAGACAAACCACTGCCCCAATCAGCCACAGAAGGCCTTCACTCCGTAGCCCGTAAGCTACTACTCATTTCCCGTCCGACAGAGTACACGGGCAATTGATGGCCTATATTCCAATCTATAATACACAGACACGATACACAGACAGACGGACGGACAACTCACCGCTGCAATACCGTGCTTTGCTCCATGCGTTAATCGCGCGGTATAAACAGATGTACACTCAGGCTGTAAATAGTGCGTGAGTGTATCACGACGTCATCGTTATGTCGCGGTTTAACAGTCTCGTCTTTGTACCGTTAAATAGCTACAAGTTACAACTTTTTCGTTAACGATAATTAATTGGAGACAAATAAGGTCAGGCACAATCCTAAGTTGTGCTAGTTAGACCCACATAATGTGAATGCATGCGAATGTTCACCTTGATGCGTCGTAGGTGGTCCAGTGTCTGCAGCCAGTAGTGTTCGACGTGTGGTTGATATTGATACCAGGATTCACGTATCTGCACAAGACCAATCAGCATTATAGCCTAACCTAGGCTTATTACCAATCGTAATCTGAAACAGTTTACGAAATCGTACATGCCGGCGATTCTTAGCGGATGCTGCCTAAAGATTAAAGTCTGTGATAACTCGTTTCTTGGATAACTGGCTATAAATCACTCGACAATCCTGAACATTGTTACCTCCGCGTGTGGAAAAAAATTTCCCTCTTTCTGTCTTCTTGTCTGTTTGTTCGCAAGAATATTGAGTAAAGTTATTAGAATGATGACATTTTGCACAGTTAAATATAGGCCTATAGAGAGACGAAAATACAGACTCAGGTGACCACATTGGGTCACTTCACTTTTTGACTTTAGTAGGTACTTGACCGAAGTTTAGACTCAGCGAAAGTCTCAGCGAAAGTCTAAGTCAAAACGTGAAGTGACCCACTATATTAATTGTAATCTCACATCACTTTTTTTCGCCGAAAGACATAAATGTGGCAGCACTCAGCGTGAAAACGCTTACAAAAATAAACTAACGTTATAAACATTTTACACGTAAAACATGCAACTTTTTATGCATTATTTATCGATAATAATTTAGCGATCGGTAGGGCCTAAACCTAATGACAGTCAGACTATCAGACAGTCTAGTTTCGTAGAGATTCAAAATAACGGCACTCGAGGACGAACGATTGGGGAACGGGAAAATTATGTGGCCGTGAAATTGTAATCTATGCTCACTAGTAAGTCGTTGCATTATGGCATTATGACGAACCTGTCTATAGATGCAATCGGCATCTGCTTGATTTCTGCCCGGAATTTTTATCTTCATGTTATTCAACGCATTCAGCACCCTTGACGTCAAGTTGTCTTCTTTATTATTCTAAATCACGCAGACATAGCACGTAAACGCTATAGTAGCCTATCGGCTATAGAAGAGACTATAACTCAAATGTTTTACGCGCAACAGCAGCTACTGCTGTATCCCGTCTTAGCCATCGCAATTCTGTCTCTCTGTCTGTCCGTCTGTCACACGGATGGATTAGTCCCAAAAAACGTTCAAGCTATAGGATCACCAAATCTTCAACATCGGCTACCTGGAAGACTCTATAGTTTCAGGATTCGTAAAGCTTTTTCATAAATTCGACAAGCGAGCGAAGGCGCTAAATGAGAGGGGGTGGGGAAAATTTGCGATTTCAAGCCAGTACGACTGAGCGAGAAAGATCGTGCCGTCTGGCGCCCTCTGGTAAGTGTAAAAGAAACATCGTTGCTAGGATGGGTGAGTTTCAAACATGCACCACTGTTGCGCGTTCCCCTTTGCATTAGCTGGGCTTTTCTTGTTTATGTCAAGTGTCATCACATAGCCCTACTATAGGGGCCTATGCTTTACCCGATGGTGAAATTAATTTCGTATCAAACTACTGTATATATTTATTATGAAACATCAACAAAGCACTGGCTTAGCCATGGGGTTACTGGGGGGCACGTGCCCCTTCCCGCTAGGAGCCTATTCAGTTATAGGCGTACTCAAAATAGTGCCAAAATGCTCCAAAAACGTCATTTTCACACAAAAAAGTGCGAAAATTTTTCAGGGGGCGAGGCACAGCGCCCTCCCCAGATCCCTTCCCGTTGAGAGGGGACACCATCCCCATACTCCACCCTTCTCATGCCCCCACTACAACTAGATTCTGGCTAGGCCACTGCAACAAAGCTATATCACATATGCCAGCATAAGCTTACGCTATCGAATCGGCCCTAGACCCATCGATGTGGTAACGATACCCATCAGTCGCGGCACCGGCGTATTTAATGGCGAGGGAGCAACCTGCCATGCCCCACTTGCGGCGGAGATATTGCACACTTTTCCTTGCTAAACCATCAAAACTTATTAGGCCTTATCAGTTTACAAAAAGGCTTTAACTACTGAAAAACGAATTAAATACCCCTTTGTCCATGTTCTTAAAATGCTAAATAGGCCACTGTGGATTATCGATATTGTAGAATGTTGTAAACTTGTAATGACCGTATGAAACAAAATATCATGATCACAAAGGTACCAAAGTAAGCATGATCTTGTTGCAAGCGGCGGGCATGCGTGGCAGCGTCGTTGACTTCACGTTGGAGGTCTGGAAGATACGGGAACCAGTAGAACGCGATGTATCTCGTTGCACGCTTCTTGATGTCTCGCCGTCCTTTCAATTATACATTCACGCGTAAACTGTACTGAATCATTGATAACCATTTCGTGATATTGCTTTCTTACGAAAGAAATAAAAAAAAAAACGTAATACTTTGCAAGATACGAAAAAGATCGTCTTTTCATTTTGTCGACTAATAAGCCTACACACAAGTCAGCAATTCGAACTATAGAACTACTGCTTTTGGCTCTCAGATTTTACTGTTTACTTAATTTTTACCCCGCCGTAGCAGGGCTGAGAGAAATTAGTCTATAGACTCATTGTAATGTTCCTCTCCACGGAAATCTTTAGTAAAAGGCGAAAGATTTATTCGTGGATTGAAGAGAAACCAGAGTAAAGATCTTTGCAGCGTTCAATGCACATAGCCATAAATTGCATCTTTATAAAGGTGTCGCCAGCATAGTTGGCGCTAAACGCCAAACACTAAAAGTATTTTAAGTGGCATTTTATGTTAGCCATTAAACAAAGTGTAAAACGTTTTACTTAATTTCTGCTTCTACGTAGCAATAGATGTTCAATAATTATGTCGTGAAAAAAGCGATTACCGTTTATCGGTGCTGCCGCCTACCGAACAGCAAGCAAACCCTGGGCAGGTGCGTGCTGTGAAATGCACGGGAAGAAGCGCGGTTATTGTTCGGTTCGGTAAGTGCACTTTACCGCATAATGTGTGTCAGAATAAAATACAAGAAATTTGAGCTAATGCTCGCGAGACGCCCGAAAGCATATAGCAGTTCTTGTTCGCAAACTGTCAGTCTATCTCCAGAAATTTTGTCGCAGTTCATTCCTGGAGTTTGCGGTGTAGCCGAAGATCGCAAAAATCAATAAAACCCCTTATTTTGGGAGTTCAAAGTCTTTCAAAGTCACTGATGTTGATACGACCAAAGAGCTCGTCACTAGTGCTTGCTGTGACAAGCAGCATGCCCATGGTGATCTGCAACCGTTTTCACGAAAGACTGGCCAACAACGGTGAAATAACGACTTTTACGGGGGTACCGCTATTTGATGCCCTCGTGCGCAGATTTCCTTGAACCTAGAAAATCGAGACTTGGACCATCGAATTCTACGTTCAATGCTGAAAATTTCATACTCAGCTTGTCCGTGTCTCAACTGATTTCGGCGCAATAAAATTCGCTCTTATAATGTGTATCGCAGCCCGAAATCGCCAAAAAATCCATAAAAACCACTATTTTGGCGCTGGTCATCCAAGGTCATTGAATTCGGTGGCAATCGAAAGCCAGTGGAGTGAATAATAGTAACCTAGGCCCTATGTCGCGACGTTACTAAGATACAACGACTTATTGGCTAAAAATCGCCAATTTTTCCTACCCCCTGTCATTTAGCGCTTTCGTTCGTTATGAGCTGTTTCGAATTTATGGGAAAGCTACGATTTCTGAAAACTAGAGTCTTCCAGGCAGCCGACGGTAAAAATTTGGTGATCCTAGCTTGCACCGTTTTTGACTGATCGACCCGTGTGACGGACGGACAGACGAACAGAATTGCGATGGTTATCAGACGCGCTAAAGTAGGCCCTAATAGTTGCTTTCGCGCGTAAAAATAACATAAAATACAACTGGGCAATTCCACGCCAACGTCAACCTATATGGTGTTTTCCAGAATAACTGTAAAAGCAATATATTATACACTACTGTGACCAGGATTAATAGGACTTTCAGTATCTAACATATAAAG
>Ga0209367_1002593_pt1 | contig 23989 bp, 10 predicted proteins | sample WorMetLIZISLAND2_FD_187412 | JGI IMG/M metagenome (GOLD analysis project Ga0209367, IMG submission 187412) | Marine gutless worms symbiont microbial communities from Max Planck institute for Marine Microbiology, Germany - Olavius geniculatus... ... | reverse complement strand
GTACATCAACGTAGTAGACAGTGTAGACAGCGTGTTCTACTGCATGCTCAAAAACCGGAACAGCGTTTAAGTTCATGATTCATACCAACTCTCAGCAGTTTAAACAGTTGCTATAGACGTCTTTTTGTTCGGTGTTGAGAACGCGGCATAAGGCGACATAAAATTGATAAATCGCCCCAGGTTTACGTTCTTAAGTACTCACTAACAGCTGTCGTCCGCGTTTTGTCAGCTTTTGTAGATTCGCCTTCAGTAGTAGTTGTGGTAAAACTCGACAACTTGGCATACAAAGCGTTACAGAATACATTAGTTAAAGGCGTGTAGTCCACAAAGCGACAGAACTGGACTGAATTGCACGGACATTATTTTACTTCATTTTACTTATGTCCCTTTGTACACTAACGCTTTATCTGTCTTACAGCTTCAGTAAGCTTATGAGTTATGACTAGGCCTATAGAATGTTAAACCAGTATTACTATACAGGGTGAGCCAAAAAAGTAAACTATTGTACTTTTTCCATATCTTCGCTAAATACTGACTAATTTTCACAATTTTTTCATTAATAGACTTTTGAGAAAAATCTGCTACTCAGTGGCATGCACACCACATCTATTATATCGCTACATTACCTTGTAAAATAAATATTTAAAACGTACAATTTCTGCAGAATGATGATAATAAGGTTGAGTGGTAAATTTTAAGAGTGTTTTAATAAAATTTTAAATATAAGTTATAATAAGTGTCAGAAAGGTTTAGGTATAGCTACAGAGTAAGTTTTCATTTTTCAAAAAATAGTGCACAGTTTGTAGGGCCGCACAATTGAAATAAATTGCTCTGTATGCTCATGCAGTTAACTGAACAAGATTGTAGCTATCAGCCAACATTAGTGTAGATTGAAAATTAGTGCATAGCTCAAATTATTTGAAAAAAAATGTTTAATATGTCCTTCAATGTTTTTAAAACTTGCTATAACTCATATGTTAACACTTAAGTTAAATACTTCAAAAATTTACCACTAGACCTTCTGTCAATCTGAAGAAATTGTATGTTTTTGGATATTTATATTTTACAAGGTAGTGTAGCGACATAATAAGTATGATATGCATGCCACTGAGTAGCAAATTTCTTACAAAGTCCGCTGGTGAAAAAGTTATACAAATTCATCAATATTTAGCAAAAGATATGAACAAAGCACAATAGCTTACTTTTTTGGCCCACCCTATATATATTTATAAATACTATTCCAGTCTGATAGTTGGTGTGGTGGTTTTAATCGCTTGTTTTAACCGACTGGAAGTTCATTTCGCAGTTTAGGCGTAAGTTCGAAATTACTGCATTTAAAAGACAAGCATCAAAAACAGAAACATCACACATCTTCATCGAATTAGAGTCAACACGCGCACAAGATGGACCACAGCTGTAACACATATGCGCAAATGACGCAAAGCATTATATGCTCTGGGTCCCCGTAATAATGAACCGGCTAATAGACATATAGTTTCGATCTTATACTGCATTTGTATAGGCTGTGTATGTAGCGCTATTTTCACAGCCGTGTTTCGATAGACGGCCAAATATAGCCGAATATTTAAGATACTTGTCCCGTGTCGTCAAGCCTCAAAGCCGGATATCCTTGCTACATTCCTGCAATGATAATAATAATAGTAGTATAATAATTAACAGTAGTAGTAGTCATAGTAAATTGTAGTAGTAAGTAGAAGTGTACATACGCGTTTATCAGCCCTATACCACGCCATAGCATGTCCATATCACCTCGTAAACTCCGGCTATTGTCGAAGACAACAAGCGTACATACGTCGGCCTATATTCTGCCACGCACCGACGACAACGATGACGACGACGAACGTTTGAGACAGAGGTGAACATCGACCGATGAGTGACACAAGCGCAGCCCAGTGCCGACTTATTACGCGGCCGTCTGCCGAGCTATACATGCACGTACTAGTTCCCACTCCACTCCGCTGCGCAACGTTGAATTTAACCAGGAAACTTTTGAGTTGAGCATTGTCGCAGCGGTTACTCGTGTCCCGAGGGATTAACGTTCAGACCAATTCCGGTGTTTCTACGCCATTTTGTTTTCGAGTAAAAAGCCCGTGCGAGACAGACGGACAGACGGACGAACGGGCAGGATCCGTAATGCGGCCTATTAGGACGACCGCGCAATAGCAGATGGAAGGCGTCGACGCCGCAGCAGCTCAGACGTTCCTTATCAACAGTCAGTGAGTAACTGGGTGTCGCCGAATTAATAGCGATGAGAAAATATAATATTAATATGTACGAATATTATAACGAACAGTACGTATTTACAACAGAGGCGAGTGACGCAGACGCCAAGAGCGAAATATTTATACGTGTATATACAGGGTGGGCCAAAAAACCGTACCTGTTTGAGCGTTGATAACTCAGCGACGGTTAGTGGTAGAAAGACGTGTGATACGTCAAAAGTTTCAGAATGCTGTAAAGAATAAACGACACATTTGCATAGTGAAGCATTTAAATATTCTTTGCCTGATTTACACAAATCTGCCCACCCCTAAAATGATGCTAAATTGGCAATAACACATGAATTTAAGTTGATTTTCATTCAGCATACAGTGAAATATCAACAATCGTTAACACATATGTTGATTTTAGATAAAATTCGACATAGGCAGTAGTCCACTTTTGCATTCATAACCGTAACCTGTCTTTTTAAATAGCTGATCGATCGCTGGAGTCAATGTGTTCAGGATCAGCTGAGCCCAGCATTCGATTATCACACGTTTTAGCTAGTCAGTTACTGAAATTTTGTGACCATGCTGTTTGTTGTAATGCCCCACACTGAATAATTCACAGAATTCAAATCTGGACTTTTTGGCTGTGTATTTTTAAGTTCAATGTACTCGGGCACATGGGAGTGCAGGCAAATGGATAATTTCAGGGGGTAATGAAAATTTATGCAAATGAGGCAAAAAATATTTAAATGATTTGCTATGCAAGATTGGTCCTTTTTGTCTCCAACATTCTAAAACTTTTGACATATCACACGCCTTTCTACGGGTAACCGTCGCTGAGTTATCAACGGTCAAACAGGTCCGGTTTTTTTGGCCCACCCTGTAGATAGCATTGCAGCGAATAGACCGAGCGGCCAGCGAGCGTAAGATGAGTACAGAGCGACGTAACTGAACTAAACTGAACTGACATAGTTTAGTTTTTGACGAACTGGCCAATCGGCAATCAGTAATGTATTATAGTATGGACGGCGTCGTTGACCTACGTGATTACGCTCTCGTACGCGTCAACAAATGACCAACAGGCTCGCCCTGCTTGCCAATTGGTCAGTTCGTCAGAAACTTGACCGTGTCAGTTATACCCCGTTTACACGATGAAGCTGGCTCGTCCAGCTAACATATGTTGGCTGGACGAGCTAACTCGATGTTTGCTCGACGTTTGCTCGATGCTTGCTCGATGTTTGCTTAATGTTTGCTTTGTGTAGGCTATGCTTTATGCATGCTTTATATTTGCTCGACATTTGCTCGACGTTTGGTCGATGTCTGATCGATGTTTGCTTGATCGTGTAAACGGGGTATTAAGTTCAGTTGAGATCGCTTACGTCGTTCTGTACGCGCGTTAAATTCACCATAACGCAGCAACAATTAACGTTTACATCGCAGTCAGTGTACGTACGATTTGACTAGGCCCTACTACATTATGGGTATGGGTGTTTGCAGTCATGCCGTTGGGAAATTGTTCCTTTCCCTGAATTTAGGCTGTCGGAGAATTTTCTTTTTGTCGGAAACTTTTCGTACAAATCTACACTGCAAAACGTGAGGCTGAAAATACTCATTTCAGGGAAGTTAGGGGCATAATATGAAAACTATAAACAGCAACCATATGCTATCTTTTCTGTCACGAATCTGCAGCTGTCTATCGAAAAATCTCAACTTCTTGACCGGGATACACCCCTGCCGCAATCTTTGACCCATGATGCTGCCGCTGGTGTTTGCTTTATCCAGTTCCACAAGATATTGGGGAGATACAGGTTGTTGTGGAATGGTGCGAAAGCCAACGAGCAAAAATCTCTAGGCCTACGGCTGAGAGCGGGGGCGGGGTTGTTGGATGGGCTTTTGGAGAAGGGCTTTCCTGCGAAAGCGCTATAACCTCCTCATGCAGAACTCATCATTCGAGGGTTTCCGCCGTTTTAGCACTCCGGATAGCGTCTTTCCACGCCACGTATAACGTGGCTAATTTTGAATCACAAAAATGCTGATCGCTGTTCTTTGAAGGGGGTGGGGAACTGGACATGATGCAGTTAAAAATTTACCCCAGTAACTGCTTGGATAATAATATTCGTTGCTGGGAACGGGAACAAGTGGGAAGAGGAATAGAGTTGGCGGGTAATATGCGAACGTGAATGGAGTGTTACGGTGGAAATGGGGACGGAAAAGTCACTCCCGCCCCGCACACCTCCAATAGCGCCTGGAGTCTCTAGTAGGCGTCGCCGGAAGCGGAAGTGACGTCAGAGGGCGGTGGCGGCGGTGGCACGGCGGTGCGCGCGGCGACGAGTCCGTTGAAGTCGATTGGCATCGGAAAGATGATAGTCGTCGACTTTTCGTCGGAGATCTGACTGAGTGTCTGAAGGTAGCGTAGTTGTAGCGCAGACGTCGATTCGCTGATGATGTCGGCGGCGTTCTTCAGAGCCCGTGCTGCCTGCTTCTCTCCCTGAGCCGCTATCACCTAACAGTCACGCCAGCAGTTCCAGCACATCATTACATGCAGAATCTCTCTTGCAGGGAACGGCGCAAAATTGTTTACAACACGCACAATATCTAAGCTCAAAATGTAAAATGTGTTGGCTTCTGACTCCACCGGAAAAGCTTACAGCTGGATTTTTTGAAGACAGCAAAGAATAAAACAAAAAAGAGAAACAACACATAAAAAATTAAAATTGCAGAGAAAATGTGTATGGAAATAAAGGAAGGAAGAGAAAGAAGGAAAAATAAAAAAGGAATAAAGGGAAGCAAAAAGGGTGATAGAAAAATGCCCTCATGCATTTTTTCTTTTTCTTTATTGATTTGTCCCCGAGAAATATTTTACTGCACAACTTTCACAAATTCAAATGTGTTGTTATGATATTCGAAGAAAATTATGCGCTAACGTAGGCCTATCGCTAAGGTTAATCGGTATAGACGAAGCATACCTTTGCTCTGGCTTCTCGCGTCGCTTCGGCCTCGGCTGCCATTGCACGCTGTAACTGCACCGGCAACCTCACGTCTTTTCTGTATGCAACGTCGCACAACAAATTCGACGAATAAACGACAAATAATTACAAGAAGCCCAGCTGTCGCAAGTGGTTGTCAGTGACCTTCAAGGTTATCCAAGGTCGACGATTTTCATTTCATCTGAAAGAGCGTATGCCATTTTCTATTAACGATTAATAGTAATTTCTCACTGTTTCCGAAATGATGGCAATTTTTTTCCGTTGAAAAACGCTCATTTTTCCTACCTTTGACCGAATTTAAAAATGCTCCCTTTGCACTCGATCGTTGGAGTTTTGCATGCCTATTTTAATACACGCGGCTAACTAACAAAGTAAAAAAATTTTCCCCTACGATCTAACGCTTACACACAATACATTTGTTATAGACGACGACAAACAGATAACCGTAAGTACGGTAGGCTAAAAAGCATTCGGAGTATCAAATGCTCAGCTGCATCAAACGTACCAGAAGTACACTCATACCGGCTAAAAAAACAAACAAAAACAAACCAAAGTCATTTGGCAACAGACAAATTGCTGATCGACGCTGCCACCTGCATGGTAAATCAAGTTTTGGCTGGGGGTTTTACCCCCCCCCTCCAAAAAAAATTCCCCTTTGCCTCAGAGATCAGAGATCAGGGACCCTAATGTAACACAGTGTATCATTATACTCCACAAATGTACTAGCCAAATGGCTTCTAAATCCGTCAAACGAAGGTTTTAGCAGGAGCAAAAGTGTGACAGGCAGATAGATAGACGGCAGACAGACCAAGCTACGAATAAATGTATATGAATAGGCGGAATCGATTGCGCTGCAAGAGAGATTCCGTCTAAAATGTTGTTACAGCATGTTACTAAATCAGTCTGACCAGAGACTTACTGAATGATAAAAGGTTACAGGGAAGTACAGTTAATTACTGTGAAAGAGACTGTTTCATAAAACGTCTGAGTGTCTTAGTTAAGAGCTAAGAGCGTAAGTGATGAAACGATGATAGAACTCACATTTCGACTCGTTCGACTTTGACTCCCCAAGGGTCAGTCGCCTCGTCAAGACATGCCTATACAACCAACAGTAAAACATGCTGCTAGCTTCATTGACAAACGAAAATCTTAAACTATAATGGCATATGGGCCTATTATGATAAAAACCGGTAAACAGAAACTTGACTAAATCGCATAATCACCGTTCACTAATAAAAACAGTTCTTATAACAACCTAAAATATGACCATAAAAATTTATTCTTCTATTCTTATTCTTAAACCAAGCGACGAAATCAAACGTAGTTGCACGTATACGGTAGGTACATGTATACCGTATAGCGAGCGTACTTGATATTAAAAACCTGCATAAAATGGCTGATGTTCTCGCGATCAGACAGAATCTCAGAGAGATTCTTTGTGCCGAGGACGTTACGAAGTGTCGTCTGAGCCAACAGCCGAGTCGATCGATGAGCGTCCTCGACGTTTGTCACCGAGATTGTCGCGTTAGACACTCGGTAATAAACGACGGCGTCCACGCATACCGTCACTGAGTCTTTCGACAGTATCTGTTAGCATGCATTGCGATTAAACATGCACTAGAAATATATGTCAGCTCAGTACGACATATTATGCGGCAGTCTGCCAAAAGCTGCGCAACCCTGACTCTTAACCTGACCTTTAAGCTAAAAATTAATACATCGTTTACTCCTACCCTGCGGAATGTTAACGCAAATTTGATTTTTCTACGTCTTTTCTTTGTTGTCAATTTATAGACCGTACGTGAGAGAAGAACAAACGGACGGACAGACGGACGGACGGAGGGGCAAGAACTTTAATGCGGCCTATTTGGACGGCCGCATAATAGATAGGTAAATATGTAAAACGTATATCGAGCGAAAAGCTATAAATAGCTAATCCTGGGGCTTTGTTAGCCTAATGTTTAAGCCTTTCAATCTATCTGAAATCTGAGCCGACTGCATTGTGGCTGTAGCCTACAGCTGAAGTCGCGAAAGTCGTTTTACATCACTCGACGAAGTTTTGTCACAACTTGAAACCTCCCAAGAAATAATGTGGTGGCGACGCGTTCGTGTTGTGGCAAAATATTTTGTTAATCCAACTTCCTAAAAATGTGCGCTAAAAAATTCTGAAAAAACCAATATAATACCAATATGCGTGATTTCATGACAGAAACTTGAAATAAAAATTTTGACGGACGCCATGACAGACGCCGGTTCTGGTTGACCTAGGGAGCGATATATAAGCTATCCCGCCATATTTCTCGGGTTGCTTTTTACCACATATTGACGTTTTTTTCTATCATAGACATCGCAGGCCTATGCAAAACAAAGACATTGACATGACATAATATGTCGTACCTCTTGCGGTGGTACGTCAAACGACACAGTTCGCAGGTCGACTTTGGTGTAAGTATCGGTACACGGCAATACGAAAAACAGACCTGGCAACAGGCAAAAACACGAAAAAACATTTTATTATCTCTCATGGTCCAAGAAGACAAAACGAACAATCATCACAGGCACAGCTACATGAGAACAACGGGGTGGTTAGACTATTGTTTTGGTAATCTTTATTCACCAACATAATGTGGTAGAAAACAAAACAAAAATATGTACAACAGTTACTGGGCTATAGCATATCACAGACACACATAACCTTAACTATAAGAGTATTCTAACAGCTTAACGTACAGCGTTAAAGTTCAAGTTTGTTTACAAATTTCTGAAATTTACAGGGAATTATCTCGCTAGGTAACTTAAATATGAAATAAATGCAGCAATCTCCTATTATATCAGTGTTACACGTGCGGAATAATTTCATCATTTTTTCATCGTGGCCTAAAGATGTTGGTGGTGGTGTTATAGCTTTAAATGGAAGCCCGGAGCGTCACCTGCCGTACTGGATTCCACAATGTTACCTGCCACCCGACACAGGTAAATGCGCCCCGCCTCAAGCCCAGCCAGATAGGCCAGTACTCGACTTACCTATACCAGTGAGGGATGGAAGGCTGAGTTGACCAGGCGGCTGGTTATATACCGAAATGGTTTATCTGCCCGCGGGCAATCACCCATCCCAGTACTAACCCGGCCCAGCGTAGAGTAGATTCGTTGATCGAATAAAACGCGTTACCGCTAAGCCACTCCACAATGTTGTGGGAAATTTTAAACCATGGCTACATTAATGCATTTAGGGGATTAAAAAAAGAACGACTGGTATGAAGGATAGGGTATAAAAACGGAAAGGACACTGAAAGCAGAGGAAGGAAAGAAGGAAAAGAAAGTTCGCTTATGTAAAACCACCCGTCGCCTATGAATTTTATCACAGCATATTTATAACCGACGGAAAATGAGAAAGTTTTTTGGAGCCAGACACAGGTCAGCTTACGTTTGACAAAAAGTACTTTCGAAAGTCTTGCAAATATGTCTCAAATTACGAGAAAGACAAAATGAGCCATTTTCGCGACACACTGCGTGTAGACCCTATATGTATTTGAAACTAAAGAAAAGCTAAGAAAAAATCAGAACAATGAGCACGCAAAAAACACAGAGAGGTCCTAAAATCCTTGAGAGAAATCCGAGCTGAGAACTTAATCAAAGAGCATTAATAGAAGCCTTTTTTCTGTGACCTAACCGTGTTTATGTCTGCATATGTGAAGATGAACGCGAATGCAAGAACTTATATTACAGTAATAACAATAACGCAGTCTCATTCTTAGACACTTTTCCGTCCGACTAGTTTGCCGCGGCAGCCACTTGCTTAGCTTAAGCCTAGATTTTTACCCTAGAAAATTGAGTACTGAGGGTTTTAAAAATAGTAATATTCTTAATAAGGTATAGGTTGCATGCAATACAGTCTCTTCCCGTGCATATTATACCTGGTCCTTATGTGGTCTACACCGTGGTCCATAAACACGTGCCACTATTATTTTTTGAATAACTCCATGAAACATTGGCCTATTTTTAAAAAAATGTTGGCGTGCAACATCAGGAAGAAACTCCACGCAAATGACCATAGTTTTGGCCACCTCACTTTATTATTGTCGCTACACTACCTTGTGAAATGCAGGTTATTGAGCCTGCTGTTGGCAAGTGGTGTTAATGTTTGCCGCTTGTATTCATGCTTCAGAAGAACATTTTGAGCACATGCAGTAATAAAGATGATGTGACGTGACACGTGAGACTTTTAGAGATACAATAGTTGCCATTCGTTTTTGTCGATTTTCAGTTAATCATTTCTGAGCCGACGTGTACGCTATCCAGTATGAATTCAATGTTGTAAATGACCAAACTACGACCTCTGCATTTCACAAGGTAGTGTAGCGACAGCATTAAAGTAAGGTGGCCCAAAATACAGTCATTTGTGTCAAGTTTCTTCTTAATGTGGCACGCCAAAACTACTAAAATCTACCAATGTTTCACGAAGCTATCCAAAAAAGTAAATGTGGCACGTTTATTCATGGATCACGGTGTATATGCAGCTCACTTGCAAGGCACTGCACTAACTGAGACAACGAAATTAGCCGACACAATGAATGATTTCGATGCCGTCGACCGGAGAAACGGCCACCGCGGTATATTTTCTAAGCGAATGAAGCGGACTAATAATAGCCATACAGTGTAGGGCTAGTCGAATTAGTGTCAAATTACTGACGATCATTGCTGCTAATGGTAATTCTCTTTTCTGCTAACATAGTCGCTACCTTCCTTCCCTCGCTTTGCAAAATTTTTATTATGCAACCGTCGTGATTAACATAGACCTTGTCCGTCCGTCCGGTCGTCTGTCCGTATAGCTTGAGAACAGAAAGGCGTAAAAAACCAAGATTTAATGTAAACGTTTGTCGAAGCAAGAGCAACCGGTGTGCCATTTTTGGTTCAAAATTTAGAACGTTAAAGTTACCTAACGTTAACAACAGATGGCCGCATGCACGTCGGCACTAGGCAAAGAGCAACTAAAAAGTATTAGTAAAATTTGCATTTGCATCTAGTTATTATTTTAATATGCGATGACAAAAAGTTTATGAGTATAAAAAGTCGTTATCTTTGAAGCACTGGATTTACATTACATTACATATTTTTAATGTGGCCTAAGTAAAAACTGCTAGGACCACAGATAAAAAAGCATTAGTCACGACAAAAGTACAGAAGGGTAGAACTGTGTGAACAGACATTTTTTCAGTTAGTCGATATATTAAGTAAGGAAAGACCACGTGTTGATTTTTTATTTAACGCTAAATTGCAAACGTTTTTTTTCTGAATTGCAATTTATTTTTTAACGTTTATTGTCTCTATGCATAAGGACTGGAGCTGGACCGAACACAAGAGAAGTCGACACTCAAGTAGCAAGAGTGAAGCCGACGATATGCAGCGCACAGACAGACGTGACGGACGGACGGACAGACAGACGTGACCGCAATACGGACTAGCTGCGTGAATAGCGTTGACGAAATTCGTGTCTACATCGTGTCTAACGACGGCAGGCGTCGTTGCTGTCGAGTAATGTCTTACTATAGCTGTTCTGCATAGTCGCGACTGGCGCAGCATAGCAATCTGTTACCTACGTCGGCTCAGTTTTTAAGGGCTGGTCCGATTACTCGAATACTCGAGTTGCTCGAATCCAAAACTTAATTTTAGTGATGTTTTTAAACTCGAGCATTTGCTTAAAGTATTTACGTTAGAAAAAAATATTCAACGGAAAACTATTTAGTACAGATTTTAAAAATTACGGCGTAAAATGTGTAATAAAATTGTGTTTTGATCAATATCATAAACTTGTAGAAACAACTGAACTTAAAGTTATACTAATGTCTGCTTTCATTTGCACAGTTTAAACTGATCACAAAAGTCCTGTAAAGTACACTTAACATTGTGTTAGGCCTAAGGCAGACCCTAATGTAATATTCGGAGACTACAACACTTATACTTACTTTATCTTCGTTAAATGAATACTAGAGTACTCGTTGGGCTAATTCTCGAGTACTAAAATAATAAATTAAACGAATAGCACAGCCCTAGAATTTTTACACGACGACGGATCGTGAAGATAACGGTTCGCGGGGCTTGGAATAGTCACAGTGCAACGCAAATTGCGCCGAACAGCCAGAATTCTGCCACAAAGCTAAATTGCCTCAGATCTACCATCGTGAGCTCTCTGTATTCTAATTCTATTCAAGGAAAGGCTGTAAAAGCTGTGGCTATATAAGTCTGTATGCAAACACAGAGCGTTTACAAACGTAGTTTCCCTCTCGTATCACATATGCTACCACCATGTCTAAAACGTTTGAAAACAAACATGTTTCAAAACATTTTCAGCAGGATTTTGCACGACTTGAAAGAAAAATGGTTGCTCGTAAAAAATTAAACAAAAGCGCAAGCCTTGCTCAAGACTAAATACTGTCCGCGGTAGCCGAATTGTCATGGACACAAAAACAAAAAAAAACAAACTAACCTTTTGTTCTTTCAGTATGACCTTAAAATTTAATAGGGTTTTAAATATTGTCGAAGTACATGTACGTGCAAAATGTTATCAAGCTAAGTGTAGCGGTTCATGACTTATCGTGGTAACAGTGAAACCCCCAAAAACAGCGACGACGCAGAAAACAATACTGTCGTCGCGTCGATAACGTAAACGGTAAAATATTTATACGGTTTGTTAAACTAAATTGCTGTAACCACGTGTAAAACATTTTAGCAAGCGACTTTTTATGTAGCTCTATGCGTAACCATTTTTACAACCATTTCCTATTTGCAAGCCGTGTGCGTCTTGCGATCCTCTCCTGAAATGTTATGCAGATGTCTAATAGCGCAAAACGTTCGTGCAACTATTTTGAGTTTCAAAGCTCACTATTAAAATCGGTGCAAATTTTAGTTTATTTAGAGGATGCATAATTATCGTCGCTGTACGTTGTATGCCAGCTCAGATGCACGAATGTAGGCCCACCCACCTGGTCCTTTCGCCCCGACAGGCAGCAAACGTCCAAGGCGGAAAATAACTGCTCTTTCGTATTCTTGAACAACCTGAAGCACAGCAAAACACGCTAACTTGCATACACTATACCGTATCACGTTATTTTCAGATGTTGCAAGCCACAGTTAAGGCATCCTGGAGCCTGTTAGGCCTATGTCTTGCCAACTGTGTTTTGGGAGTTTTAGACTATGTAGGCATACTCGTATTTTGGTGAATAAATGATAATGATGCAGCTAATGCAAAATAAACAAAGTGCAAAGCATAATCAATTTTAAAATGAATATATCGCCAAAATAGTGCGTTTTTGACATGCATTTCTGTAAAAGTCAAAACACGTTTTAAAAAAACAGCCGAGCCAGATTTTTATAAGCCTACATGTGAAGCCCTGGGCAACGCTAGGCCGCCAGCCAATCCATACACATATAATCTATTCTCCACCCTAATCAAAGCCCTATAATATTTTTTCATTTTTGTGCAAATTTGAGATTGTATTTAATATAACAAACAACTGTTAAAACCATTTTAACTACATTTTAAGTCTTTTTGAACAAATTATTTCATTATGTGAGATGGAATATACTGAAGGCTAACATGACTTTGATGAATTGTTCCTTTCCCCTTTCCGTATTCGATTATTTGAAGCAACATAAGCAAAAGTAGTTATATTTTCACTTTTTTCTAAAATTGATTATTAAGCAACAATGCAGACGTGAAGACTTCTGTCTACTGCCCAGCTTTCACAGTCCTAAATCCGTCAGCGCAAAACTACCTTTTCTTATAAAAGCACTTGAGGACAGGCTGTAAAGAGTTGGTCTGCCCGGCCGGTCGTTCGGTGAAACATTAAAGATGTTTTCGTTCGTTTGAATGGAGACGCGGAAAGCATCAATCCCACTGAACGCTGCAGCATTAGGATGCACTTTATGTCGAAGGCCCCCAAGGAACCGGCGCGTGGCCGGGACTATCTCTCGCATCCAGACACCCGTATTGTAGTTCTCCTGTCTTATATACGACGCTGTTTCGCCACCCGCCCGCATGGCAGACTTACGAGTCAATCGTTGCGATGAGCAGTTTACTTTCTGCGGCTAAGTTCCGCAGGCATCCAGCGCTGAACAGAAATCGTCCCGAGTAGGTCGCCGAAACGTCAACAAATCAAGTAACTACAGGTCGTAATTTGGCGAATCTGTGCGGTTTATTACAAACAGGCAAAAAAACAAGGAGACATCAACGCGGTTGGCCGTAAAAAGTAATTAAAATGACACATTTTGGAAAATTGCGGTAGACGAAACTGATTTTCCAACTCTGAACTCGTTCACATCGGCAGACAAAGAACGACGCCATTTAATGAAAATGTTACGCGAATCTTAAATACGAAAAAAGTTTCACTTTTTGGCGCATCCTCTATAAGCTGCACCTTTTTTCTGTGCAACAAGTCAGAGATCTCTTGGTGCTGATACACTCAAAAAATCTTTTTAAACGTTGAATTTCTCGACATCATTGCTTCTGACAACGATATTAACTATTACAATTGTATTTAACGTTGTTTTACACAAAGTTGACAACCTCGATCTTACCAAGATTTTTCATCATTTTTTAACACGTAAGTCAAATGCTTTTAACCATTCACAGCAATGGATGCCCTACTCACTCACTGGCTTTTTAGACTGACCTTAAGGCACAGGCAGAGCGAGAATGGTAGACTGAGTAAAACAAGGAACCACGACAGAACGGTGAGAGCCCCGCCACAACACGCGTCATGCTCTGCAGCAGTCTGGCTTCGCTCTGTACCCGGACAGACACACACACAATGTATAAACCAATGATATCCAATAAGCCTACAATTTATAACTCAATGGTATAAACTATATTTGCTGACAACAAGAAACTACATCATCATCATCATCAGTATTATCGTCATCGGGGATCTAGGCGTTTCAGTGAATTAGGACCCGAAGCTTTTGAGAGCTCCCGCAAAAACAGAACGAAGAGGTCATCTAGAACACAGAAAACATCAAAACTTTCAATGGCTGTGGCTTCGCCTCGAACCGTACTTGGGAGCTTGTAGTGGTCCCCGGCCCCCTTATTAATGTCTCTTTCGAAACCGGCCCCCGCTTTCAGTCGTTTTAATCTCGCAACTGAGAATCACAATTCACACTTGAACCACGGTTCCTCACAGTTTTGCGTGCCACTGCGAACAAACACACACGATGAGAAAAAAAGCCAGTCAGATACACACACATAGACAGAAAATATACACTGTGTCTCAAAAAATGTTCCACTTTTTATTGTTCATATCTTCGCCAAATGTTAACGGATTTTAAAATTATTTTACTGGCGCATTCTGCGGACAATTAGCAATAAAGTGATTATTGAATATCGCACCACACCTAAACTGTGTCGCTACACTATCTTGTAAAATATAAATGTACGAAAAAACCAACAATAATAAGCAGCAAACATGTTGATAAACGAAAGACACTTTAGACAAAAACCACAGTGAACCTGTACGATGCTGCACTGTGTTGCATCCGAGCTTTCGGATATCTGGCGTGTTGAACAATGTGTTTGTGTTTTGCCTTTCTGCCTTAGCTAGCCTACCAGTTCATCCGTTGGAGTCACATTCTTTTCAGTAGCCTACGTGCATGCTTTAGCCTGCCAGTCTCATGCCTTTGGTCGTACTTCCTTTTTTCTAAATCTTTGTTATTAACATGCCAAGTTTTTTGCAGTTTGCCTTCAAAACTGCCACCAGTATCCTTTGAAAACTGTAGTTTTTAAACTGGTGTACGTCGTTAATCAAAGCCTTGTCTCCATTGCTAAATGGCATATTACAATGCCAGTATATCGTCACTGCATTAAAAATTATAATTCGCAATAATATTGTCCCCTTTTGTTTACAAACATCAGAAATGTATCTGAAACTAAGCAAAATTTAATTTCTGCATGAAAAATTGGTAAAATATTTTCAGAATATAATTTTTTTATGTATTATAGTGATTTTAATGATTTTTGACAATTTATGTTTTACATGGTAGTGTACGTAGCGACACAGTTAAAGTGTGGTGGGATGTTTAATTACCTAATCGCCGATTGTCCAGCGAATGCACCAGTAAAAAATTGTAAAAATCGGTTAATTTTTGGCGAAGTTATAGACCGTGACAAAGTGGGACGTTTTTTGAGATACAGTGTACACTGTGTCTGAAAAAAAATCCCCGATGTTATCGATTATAACTTGAACAAGAATTGTGGGATTCCGATAATTTTTTTGATACAAATATTTCTGAGACAATTGGCTGTCAAATGACAGCTCAAGTTCCCACCTCACCTAACGTTTGCTTCTACACTACCTGGAAAACAGATACAGTTCCGGCAACTGCACGAACGCGATCTTAAATTCGCAGCTCAAAGCGCAACACGTGAGAAACATCTTATTTGTCGCGAATTCTACAAAAATGTCAGGATGTCAAACAATTTTACACCGTTGTGTTATATAATGTTGCACGACTGATCGTATCAAAATTTCGACAGTTAGTTTTATTGACCATTCTGATAAATTATTAATTTCATAATAAAAATAAGCCTAAGTCGCTATAGGCCTACGGTATATTGTATAGTGTTGCCTGTTGTGTGCTGCTGTTCCACCTGTCTGTCTGTCTGTTTGTCCTGTTCGTAGTTGATTAGCGTTTCGTGTGGTGTTGTGCTGGCTTCGTGCAAGTGAGGGTGAATCAACATACACAAGACACGTCGCAGCGAATGAAAGCGCCGGACGAAATCGGCGACTTGATGGCATGCCGAACCGCAATTACCACACGACGGTACCGTAGCGCCAACTGTGTGCTTTGTCTGCGCGATACTACGTAGTTTGCATACAGCAGACGACGTCAGTAGATTACGGCCGACGCAGCAAATCACCAGACCCCATGGTATGTACACGACTCGGCAAGGCAAGGCACTTGCACGGGCGGGTTTATTTGGACCCAACGTGATGCCCTGACCTGCATTCCCACACAGCGACGCAAAAAGAACAGACTGAGAAAACGTTTTGTCACAGCTTTGCCGACTTGCGACCGATTTTCAAAAAGAAAAACTTTCGCTCAATCCGGTGACAACTCTAATTGCTGACATGCTTCTGGTACCAGCTGGCGAGGCTGAATAGGGCTTGGTGGGTGGCGCAGCTTGGGCACTTAAAGCAGCCAAGATCACCAGTTCGGCTGATGAAAGATGTGCTTGCAGCATGCATTGTTGTACGTCCATTCGTCCGTCTGCTAACTGCAGCCACGAGTCGCGAAGCTGCAGATGTGACTAATTAACTCTTTCGCCGAAACACTCTTCAGAAAAAAATACAATAAAGCAAATCATACACTTGATGTTCTACCACCACACCTGAAACCCGTCGCTATACGCTACCTTTTGAACTTGTGAAGTATAGCTATACTGATATCTAGGCTGATATCTAGGTTTCTGATATCTAGGCCTATAGGCATAGATATCAGAAACGTCGTGGCGCTTCGAAATAAAAACAACGCAATTTATGTATGGTCTATATGAACTGAACAGCAGATTTCACATAATCCACGTCATCAACAGTAATAATAATAACGATATTTGTACAGTGCCGTCATGCCGTGACTACGGGGTCGCTCTTCGCAAATCGTCGCATTTGCTGATCGATATATCCAACATTCACTCGCACGCACATCTTAAAAGTTTACTTGCATGACACGCAAATTTTTTTTGACAATTTGTACTTCACAAAGTAGTGTGGCAACACCTCTCAGGTGTGCCGGAATTTTTAACGTTTTCTTTGTTGCAAGTCTTCCGAAGAAATGGGAGAATACATCAGTAAAACACTTCTTGATGATCGTGCATTCAGTATTTGGTCAGGTAATGACAAACAAGAAATTTGAGCTAATGCTCACGAGACGCGCGAAAACCTATAGCAGTTCCGGTTCAGTAGTTTAGCTGAAAATTGGGGTGTTCACGCTAAGTTAATATACAAATGCCAAATTCTCTATCTGGATCGCATAACGATAATTCCGTAGCGCCACCTTGTGAATGATATAGACTTGTGTCGCAGCCCGAAATCGCCAAAAATCCATAAAACCCCCCATTTTGGCGTTCAAGGTTATTCAAGTCATTAAATTCGGCGCCAATTGAGAGCCAATGTACGACTTCCTATTAGTGATTAAATAGTAACCTAGGCCCTATCTCGCACCGTTACTGAGATACAGCGACTTATTGGCCAAAAATCGCAAATTTTGCCCACCTCTCTCATTTAGCGCCCTTATTCGGGGTGACCCCCTTCGAATTTATGGAAAAGCTTTACGGTTCCTGAAACGAGAGTCTTACAGGCAGCCGATGGTGAAGATTTGGTGATTCTAACTTGCACCGTTTTTGACTGATCCACCCGTGTGACAGACAAACAGACGGACGGATAAACAGACAGACAGAATTGGGATGGCTAAGACGCGCTGAAAGCAGTAGCTGCTTTCGCGCGTAAAAACTCTGTTGTGTAGTCCACTTTCTGATTCTCAGTGTATGTTGTTCTCCGACTGACGCGAATTCGCCAAGTCTGTTCGACGTCTTTTCCTTAACGCTGCACGCAGTCTCTGGTTAGATCTTGTTTGCATCAATAAGTACGAAGCAAGTCGCAGCGGGGACCGACTAATCAACAGCCACTTCGTCTGACCACTGCGGCACACGTCAAATAGAACAGAACCAAAAAACACTGGAACACCTCGGAATTGTTTCGGATCCGTTTCGAGCTGAATCAGTTGGGGCCAATCGGAGGCCAGAATAGCGCAGGTTTTTTTCTGACGGCGTATAGTATATTTCGTTTCACATTTGAGGACGTCTGAAACAAAAAATTAAACAATTTGTTTTGTCTATTTTCTACCCCGTAGAACAATACGTGACGGATATAAGTTGTTCCGCATGCGGTGTAATAATAACTCCCATATAATAATAAATCCGCAGTCGTTATTATATGTATAATTTACACTTCCCCAGTAAATATTTATTTTTATTCATCTATGAACATTATACAGAATAAGCTATAACATATACTGAATAAGCAGCAGCAGCAATTAAAAAAACTTTTTAGTCACACAAGAAGTTAATATTATACTAGGAAAGTGTAAACTATACATATAATAATGACTGGAAAAGTTATTTTTCGGGGGAGTCATTATTATACATTTTATCAGTAGTCAGTCACAAAAACTCTATCTATATGAATATCGTTTTCTGTACAAAGAACGAATACAAAATAAAACAAAATATAAAATTGTTTTAAATTTTTGGTTAAAGATCTGCGGCATAATCAATGATTTCAGCAGGTGCACGGTGTCTGAGGCTAAGCCCAACTTCCACTACTTCGATTTGCTATTGTGGACTTGTTGAAAAACACTGGAGTATAGCCATACGCTAGACAAGTGCTTCCCGCGAATGGCATATTTTCATCCAGTGTCCGGCTTTAAGCTACTTATCCTCAAAACTGTGCTAAAATGCACCTAAGCACACCGTATTACATTAAAAAAAATTTTAAATGAGGAGTGGGCACAGATTCTTTTCCTAGTGAGGAATAAAACACCCTTTTTCACACCCCACGCTTTGAATGCCCCCTTTAACTGTAAATCTTGGCCTGAAAACCAGTTGTACAACATGCTATCTTCTACATTTTGACACGCGAAAAAGTTGTCGATTTTTGTTTGCCGGGACGTGCTATTTATTTGCTGCAGACTTTTGGTTTATTGTAGATTTACTGCACAGTTTGAAGAACAATTCCACCGCCAATCGAATAAGTTGAGATTGGGCTTTGATAGTCAATAGCGAGCCACGACTACGCCGAACTCCATACGATTCGAACCGAGCAATGAGATAATTAGCATCTCAATTCCTTGTCGCACTACCGTACATACTCTCTCGCCCATTGTTCTTATACGACCAGTATAACATGCTACGACATGCTGCGTTATTTTTCGATCGTTATTCCGTCATCGATTTCAGGCCACACAATTGCCTTGGGTGCTCAGATCATACGCGTAATTCACTCGAATGACAAATGGCTAACTGCGAGCAAGACAGAAAAGCCACCGGCCGAGCACAGAAACTAGCGGAATACGTGCATGCACGATGTCATGGTGTAATCGTTAATACCGAGTGTTTCACGATCAAGCAAACATCGAGCAATCATCGAGCAGACATTTAGCAAATGCATTCAAAATACACGTGCACGACGTATGCTCTAATTGCTCGATGTTTGTTCGACGTTTGCTCGATATCTGCTTGATGTCTGCTCGATGTTTGCTTGATGATTGCTTGATCGTGTAAACGAGGTATAACGCGCAATTGGTCTCGATCGAGTTTGGTGCATGGCGCAACGATTGCAAAGGCCGACTTGCGATCAACAGGTCGTGAGTTCGATTCCCAGTCAGGTCGCTATCAAGTGGTAACTACTTCGACAGATTACTGTCTGCGGACTGGTAAACCATCTCGGTCTAAAACCTACCACTTATATAGGTCAACTCAGCTTTCTATCCACTCGGGGTAGGTAAATCGGTTTTGGCAGTTGGGCTGGGGCTAAGGCGAGAAGCGTTCGTGTGTCTGGTGGCAGGTTACACTGTGTGATCCGAAATCCCACATGACAGGTGACGCTCCGCAGCTCCGAAATCGGTGAATTCCCTTTAATCTTTGTGGAACCATCTGTTCATCTGCGTGTCTCGGTGGTGTGACGTCGGACGTGCGGTCAAAAGCTCTGACTACGCAGCCATGCACTCCTTGCCAGGTAACAATTCTGGCAACGAGTGTGTGTCTTTGTCACCAAGCAGTTTAATTTACTGCTACTGGCCGAGTGCTGGTGGTAACACTCTGCGACCGGGAAAGCAATCGCCGCCAACGCGTTAACGACTCTGTCACGTGCGGTCTGATTTTACCTACCAATCCTGGAGACGCGTTAGCACTGTTGAAAGCACGGTCAATGGAATTAGACTGTGCATGCGAACCACATGGTACCGCGTCTTATTAAATAAGACCACCATCATGCAAATGTCGCACGGATCAGCATGACCAAACTCTCGGCCACTTGTAGTCGACGTAGAACTAGCTGTGATATACAGCATCGGAGATTATCGACGTATAAGCTTATGTGAAGATGCTGTGGATGGGTTGTGGGCGATAGGTTTTTGATGGGCCTACTGCAAACTTGTCCTATATAGGTTGTTGCGGATTTGCTTTAAATTTTCCACTTGTTGCGAATTTGTTATATACAGCTTCTTAACTCAGCCTTCCATCCCTCCGGGATAAGTAAATCGTGTACCGGCCTATCTGGCTGTGGTTAAGGCGAGGCGCGTTTACTTGTGATAGGCGGGAGGAAACACTGTGTGAAACCATATGGCAGGTGACGTTCCGTAGCTCTAAGATGGTTTTTCCATAAAGAGCTATACAGCACCTTTAACCTTTATCCTTTAGCTTGTTGCTGCTGTTGTGCATACGTTGTACAACAAGTTCACAGCAATCGAAGTCAACGGAGTTTGATGTAGACATAAATCAGCAACGTGAAAAAGCGCGCGAAATAAAACAAACGCCCAAACAGGCCTTTTAAAGCAAAAACAAAGAAATCGCAAAGAGAAAAATTTTTAACCAGAACAGCGAGCCGATGGACTTTGCCGATGATGACGATGTTATACGGTCGTCTGGTTCTGGTGGCTGGAGTACTGGTATAAAGCTGGTCGACGTACATCGGCGGACTTGCTTTATAACGTCGTCCGGTCGGGTGTGTCGGCAAGCGTCGTCGATCGTATAGGTTTCTTGAAAGGTCGGTCCGCGAGACTTATCCATTATTTATTCGCGGGGTGACAGGCGGACAGATAGACAGACCCGGATGGACGGACGGGCAACAAGCTCGCTCGAAACGAATGAGAGACAGGGACGCGACGAACGACGACCGCGCGACGACTTCTGTACGACTGTCGTACGACCGTCGTCATGCCGTCACCGACTAGCGGCCGTGTGTCCACGGCTTGTGGTCGGACACGGCCCGTGAATATGTGATGACCGCTGCGTCGTCGTGTGTCCGTCGACGATTTCATCAACGATGTCTTGTCGCTATAACGCCACCCTTTCCCTCGGACAAAATCACTTCGGAAACAGTCACCCTGCCTTGTCGGTATATTGCCGAATCCCGGATAACATTTATTGGACAAAATCTCACCGAACAGAATTTTTTTAGACAGAAGTTTTCCAGAGAGAATTTCTTTTTTCACAAAATGTCTTCGATAAAGTTTGCTAAACAAATCTGCGGAGAGAATCCTCTGTTTTGTTGATATAACGCCAAATCCTGAATATACTGCAGCCCAACCACAGACCCCTGAAACATAGTTTCCAGAAAAGAATGCCTATGGACAAAATCCCACCGGACAGAATACCCTCCCTCCCAAAAAAATCTCTTCGGACAAAAATCTCCGGTTAAATCCCTAATCTTGTCGGTATAACGCGGCCGGCTGTCGCCGTCATCCTGCGGTAGAATTAAGGATTCCGCGGAGTCCGGATTCGGCCGCCGCCCTAGGACTTTAGGGAGCCGTAACGTAACGATGCGGCGCCGACACACGGGAGATTAGACCGAACTGACGATTTCTTTATCGCGCTACACGCACTGAGCCCGCTTTTCGCCGCGTCTGTCTGTCTGTTCCACGGCAATTTGACCCGTCTGTCCGACGCACCCCGGGAACTGTAACGAAACGCCGGAACGAAAGGTGCAGTCAGTTGTTTGAATAAAGTCAATATCTTCACCCCGTAAGTCTTTATTCGCCACCACTGTCAAAAATACTAAAATTTATATAATATATAGTTTATAGCAGTGGCTTGTTGGCGTAACGGCAGGATGTGAGACTTACTACCGAGAAGTCGTCGGTTTGATTCACAGTCAGGTCGCTATTAAGTGCTTACTACTTAAATGGGTGACTGTCTGCGGACAGGTAAACTACGACTAACACCAAGGTCAACTCAGCTTTTCATCCCTCTTTGGTAAGTAAATTAAGTACCGGTCTGTCTGGTTGGAGTTAAGGCAAGGTGCGTTCACTTTTGTCGGGGAAGGGGGGGCAGGTAATCTGTGTGATCCCATACAACAGGTAACGCTCCATAGCTCCGTTACAAATTGCCCACGACCATTAACCTTTATCCTTTAAATAATAACTGAAAAGTCTAGATTAGTCATGTGCGGTAAAAATTGTACATTAATTTTAGTTTTTCTACCCTTTTTCGTTTTCGATCGAGTTACTAGAGTGTACGGACAGACGGACAATCGCGTAATACGACCTTAGAACGGCCGCACAAAAATACTGACATAAACTAGCTGTACAATTCGGCGGAATAGCAGTGACCAAAATTGTTTTGCTGCATATCTAGGTACCAAGTTTTAGTCGCTTTCGAGAACGGTTTCACTAGAACGTATTTTTCAGCTCTTTAGTTTCTTGCGTCTCGCTTGAAAAACGTTAGTCAATATTTTATCAGCAGACGAAGTCGTCGGGCGGTCAGCAGCGTCGATAGCTTGTAAGAATCGCACTAGGTTTTGTACAGCTTCGGAACGACCTGAAACAATAAAGTTCAGCTAACGCAAAAAAACGCGCGACAGCGGTGCATGTTTCAAGGCTCACTGCGAACAAAATCTAAGCTAAAGGATAACAGGATAACAGCATTCGATATTCTATACCTTTTATGTGTCTAAAATCTTTGGTCTTAAATCTGCAGTCTCCAACAAGCTTGTCTCGATTACCAACCCCGTCTCCTTTCAGGATCCATCTCACACTGGCCCTCTTCTTCACACCTGCCAGCCTGTCACCACAGAATGAAGTTCTCCGCATTCTTCATTCCGCTCCGCCAAAGTCATCGTCAGTCGACTTCGTTCCGCCATCTCTAGTCAAATCATGTGCTGCGGTCTTTGCCGAATTGATTGCTGAACTGGCAAACCGCTGTTTTAGCAGCGGTTGCTTTTCTGCCTGTTTCAAACACGCTGCGATTATACCTCTGCTTAAAAAGCCCACTCTCGAAACATCTGATCCCTCTAGGTATATGCCTATCTCCGACCTCGATTTTATATCCAAAATATTAGAACCCCTTTTTCTCGCACGCTTCCAACCACACATACTTGCCTGTTCAAATTTCAACCACCACCAGTCAGCTTACCGGCCCCGTCACTCTACCGAAACTTCTTTACTCTCAACTCTAGACACCATTTACCGTGCGTCAGACTTTGGTTTCTCGATCTTGCATGTGTCTTTGGACCTTAGTGCAGCCTTTGACACCATCGATCATGTCACCCTCATCAACCGTCTTCGTACCAGTTTCGGCATCACTGGTTCTGTACTCTCTTGGCTCCAGTCTTATCTGTCTAACAGAACTCAGTCAGTGCGCATTGGCCATCACTCCTCAACTCCAACCAGGTGTACCACCGGTGTTCCCCAGGGTTCCGTCCTTGTTTGCTACATATACTTCACCGATTGCAACTATTACTCGCTCTTTCCAGGTTTGCTCAGCTCTTCATTGCATTAAATCCAAGATTGTATGACATCTTGGGTCGTATTACGTCACCCTGGGGACGGACACCTTAGGTCCTTCCTTTGAAGTGGCGCCACTGACCGTGACGGCGGCGACTATTGGCTTAAACACCTGAGCACGCCGACGCGTGAAGGCGGGTCTTAAGTAGTGAAGGTACTGAGTATACATTAAGCGAAACCGAATAGTAGCTGAGCAGAATACTCAATTGTTTACGGACCGAC
>Ga0209367_1002592_pt1 | contig 23990 bp, 12 predicted proteins | sample WorMetLIZISLAND2_FD_187412 | JGI IMG/M metagenome (GOLD analysis project Ga0209367, IMG submission 187412) | Marine gutless worms symbiont microbial communities from Max Planck institute for Marine Microbiology, Germany - Olavius geniculatus... ... | reverse complement strand
ATTTTAGCGCTTATTATGCTTGGTCTGATTTCCCCAAATAGTGCAGAAACAGACGTTGGATGAGATGGAAACTAAAACACTTATTTAATAGCCAGTTGTGTCAGAAATATTTCTGCCAAAAATTATTAAAATCTGTTGATCTTTATTTAAGTCACGATCGATAATGCTGGGGATGTTTTTTCAGGTTTTCTGTTTATTTCAACACATATTTCGCTTGATCTGCTTTCCCTAGGTAGTGCAGAAGCATACATTAGGTGAGGTGGAAAACTAAATGGTCATTTGATGGCAAGTTGTGTCAGAAATATTCCTACCAAAAATTATCAAAATTCGATAATTGGTTTTTAAGTTACAGTTAAAAATGTCGGAGATGTTTTTTGGGACATAGTGTATATATAGGCCTAGGTATGAGCGAAACGCGCATCTCAAATTATTGTTCGTAACCTCGTATACTCTACTGTCATTTGTTGTCGTGTATTTTGGACCGAAATTAGTAAAACAGTCACAAAATAGTTTTTAATTTACTCAGTGTTTTACAGTTACATCCAGTAGGCATAGTCTCGTTGCAGAGTGACATGGTCCTGTAACATATGGCTGCAGATCTGGGCTGCTGGCTGGTCAATCTGCGTGCTGACAGAATGTATCGATCGATATAGGCCAATCGAACGACGTCACTCAATAGCCGATCGCTGTTGACGTCCATTGAAATGGACTGGACGGCATGAGCTTCCCTTCTCCGCCCCATTCTCTATTTCTCATTCTCTCTTATTGCATGGACTGTGGCCTATTTTGTTTACGTCCCACAATGAGTGTCGCATCTGGAAACATATCTCATGATGGCCAAGCAGCAGTTGCTACCTTCCGAGATTGTAAAGGTCGTGAATCTGATTCGAGTAAACAGCGCAAATATTCGCTCGTTGTGAAATCGCGAGTAGCCTATTCGCTCTCGTGTATAGGGGTCCTACTTGAAACTTGCGACAATAACTGGGCTGAAACCAAATTTACTAATGTTCATAGAACAAAATTATAAAAAAAGCTTAGCAATAAAACCAGACTTGCGAAATTTTTGAGAAAAAGTAAGTAAGTAAGTAAGTAAATGATTTATAAAGCGCCAAAGTGTCAGAAAGAATCGCAAAAACAAGTTTGACGAAAATTGATGAGTAACTACTAAACTCGTGTACAAAGCGACAAAACTGAACCAAAATAAAATGCCAGTTCAGTTGCGTTACACGTAGGCCCAGTGCATGTACAAAACAAGCGAGCTAAAGTTTATTTCATTTTAGTTTATTTCCGTCGCTTTGTGCACGCTTTAGAAGTTGCTGACTGAAGAGCCGGAACATCTTTGTGCAAAATCTTAGTGAAATTCCTAGGAAATTGTGTACAAATTAAACGGTTGCATGTGTGTTTTGCGTCTGGCCCGCAGATAATGTGCTTTGCGGTTCTGTCGGTTGTGTCTCTGGTCACGGCAGTCGTAAGCATCCAGCTGCTACGTCTCGGCCTCGTTCACAAGACTGTCGACGGACAGACGTTCCAGAAGGACCGTGCGTCCGATGACGCAATCATCTACGTGGCGCTGGTGGCGACCTCGTTCGAATGCGCGCTGTGCATCGTGTCGTCGGTCATCAGCTGTCGACTGGCGAAGGCGGCCAAGGACGAACTGCAGCGGAAGCGCGAGGGAACATACCACGTCGACGACGAAGACAACGATGTGGTCGTAGTCGACGCAGCTGCAGCACATCGCCAGAACAACGGAGAAAAGTTCCTCGCTCGTTCACTCACTCGCATCTGACTGACTGACTGACTGACTAAATGAATGATTTTTTGTTAACAGAATGTATCGATCGGACAGCCGGGATAAAGTAGACTATTCATTCGCCGACAGTAAATATCCAACAATCGATGACTTCAGTGGGTTTATCCCATTCCCAAAGACCAAAACGGATTATTATTAGCATCAGTGATGTCGACTATTGCAACACATGTTACTGTGGCGTAGTCTGTCTGTCTACCTGTCATTCACACTTACACAGTTATGAGCCTAAAGCCGCTGGATGAACTTTTCGTTTCCACCAGTTTAAAATCTTGCGGACGCGAGACGCTGCGTCATGCAGCAGTAGACACGCGATTGTCTTCGCCGTCGTAAATTTGTCGATGTGAGAATGATGTGATCAGATAACAGACATTGTTTTAGCTCTCTCCTGTTACAAAAAGCAGGTCTATATCGTTCGTCGCTGCAATGTTGCTATAGCTCTACAAATACGTGAATAAATAGATGCCGTCGATCCTATTTCAGATTGCGGTGTCACAGTGTGCCACATTCTTTTCGCTGTGGACTGTAGCACCGTAGAGGAGAATGCGCGATAGGCAACCATAAGTTTGACCCGCAGGCGATCGATAGCCACTGGACCTGCCGTTAGATCAGACTGTAACATTGTATAGGATCGTAGTTCAACACCATGAGTGACTAATAAAAACACCCGCGCAGACTCTTGTCCGTATAATACCCCGTTTACACGAAAAAGATGGCCTTATGAACGCAGGACGAGCCTGCTCGACGTACCAAACTTGTTACGAGCGCACGACGAACGCTCATGCTCGCAGAGCAAGCTCGTCGTGCGCTCGTAGAGCCAGCTTTCTGGTGTAAACGGGATATAAATCGATTTTCAAAATTCGTTCACTTAATTCACTGCGCTCTTTATAGAAAATTTCTAATGAAGTTGAGTACGACTAGCCTCGATCGAAAAGTTTCGCTGCAAGATAGCTTTCGAAACTATCCGATTGCTTCGATTTGCTCGATCTTTTCATTCGTCGCCAGGTAGGCGCCAATTTCTTTAACAGGTGTCGCATCAAAACTAAAAACGTTAACACCGTAACATTCGTCAGTTCTTCTTGACTCGTATGCTGAAGTTAGTGAGATATCAAAAACGGAAGGTTTGCATAATTTTACAACTCGATTCAGTTCGGCTACCGTTGCATGTTTCACGACTCTTTACACAGCAGCGTCGCTTCGACCAGCAGAACATTACTGATCGAGTGAAGTGACGTATGCAACTTATCACGAATCACGAATATAGTAGATAAGTTGTATATGTCACTCTATTCGATCAGTAATGTTCTGCTGGTCAAAGCGACGCTGCTGTGTCAAGTCTGTACGTTTTAGGCGGCCGTCATGATACATTAAAAAGACTGACTGGGTGGTCTTCATAGCTTTATAGGTTTTCATTAAACAACTTACTGGCCGATTTTTAAAGTTTTTGTCTGGTATAATGCTGCTGTAACGTTTAAGCCTGATCAGCAGCACAAATTTATCACTGCATTTCAAACGCGTAGTTGCCATATTTTGTAGCCTAATTTGTTAATAATTTTCACAAGCATAGGAGCAGGCGTATTAGTTTGTTCATAAATATATTCTATTAATTAAAGGTTAAAGGTTAAAGGTCCGAATATAGCTCTTAATGAGCGAACCCATTTCAGAGCTACGGAGCGTCACTTGTCATATGGGATCACACAGTGTTACCTGCCACCCGACAGAGGTGAACGCGCCCCGCCTTAACCCCAGCCAGATAGGCCGGTACTCGATTTACCTACCCTAGAGGGATGGAAGGCTGAGTTGACCTAGGCGGTTGGTTACATCCCGAGATGGTTTACCTGCCCACAGGCAGTCACCCATCGCAGTATTAACCGGGCCCGGCGTACAGTAACTTCGCTGGTCGGATCAGACGGGTTACCACTACACCACGCTTACCGCCTATTAATTATATCAATTTTGTTTAAACTAAAAAGAAAAAAAAACATGTCGGCGCCAAGTGACGACATAAAATGCGGCCGTCCGTCGTAGGCGTCAGTCAGCAGTAGCGTTATCAGCGAAATTTTCCCGCATCAGCCTCAAAGATAGGCCTATAATATGAAACGTCAGTCTAGTTTTGCCCGGGGAACATTCACATGCATTTGTTTTTAATGTACGACTATTTGTTTTCGGATTAAGGGCCAATACGAGACAGATAGACAAAAGACGAACGACAAAACGCGTAGGCCCCTAACTAACGTGGCTTAATGACGTAATGTCGTTATGGATACGGTAGGCCTAGGTATAGGAAAATGTACCATGTATGCAGGTTGAATTAGATAGCGATAGAAGCGCTTAGGAGTGAAGTATCCGGGTCTCATTCAGTGGTTTGCACACTCGCGCGGTGTATGGACGATCACACAGAGGTCATTCTTGCAATACGTTACACTGTCAGAGATAGGGTAACTAGGCGCAAGACTACAGTAGTTTATTTGAGATATAGGCGTGACCAAGTATAGATAGAAAAATTATAAAAGCTAAAATTTAAATAAATTAAACTTTATAATTACAAAAGCATTATAATTATTAGTTCACGTGCAGGCTGTCCTGAATTCAATAACGAGTTTAAACTACAGTACTTTCGCGACGAGTCGACCGGCAATGCCCGCGCTTTGTTCGAAGATGGCGTAATTGCAAAAAACATTTTATATAACATCCTTAAGAAATATTCCGAGAATGGATCATTATGCCGTACGTATATATAGGTGAACGAATAAATCGTTGCAGTTATTCACGATTTAAGTGGCATATTGAGCCAGTTTCCGGCGCGTTTTAAACGCTTACACAACGGTAGTGAATGTTAAGTTGTGTTTAGGCCACTGTACAGTGTACGATGTTGTCTTGTTGACACTGCAGCTGACTAAGGGGGTGCCGTGCACCGGTCTAGGGGGAACGTTCCAGTACTCGGCCCCGCGGTGCAGAAAACCACACGATGAAAGACCTGCTGTAACCAGACAGCCGCCTGCTGTCGACGTGGACCCACAGGCGCACTGCAAGGAGAAAGGCGACAAACCCGACGACTTGCAAGACATCTGTCCCAAGTGCAACGACGAGATTGTATGGGTCCGAAAACGCATCGATGTGAGTAGCAGCCGAAATAGCAACACTTTTATGTCACGCACAATCTCGCATAATAGGTCTATCAGGCCTACACGACTGTGATCATCATTATCTCTGTCTAATACGGTATACCGGTAGGTAACGCTATACTTGTTTTGTCTGTTCGCCTGTCCAAAAACTGGGTCTTATTACTCTCATTACTCATAGCGTTATTAAGATTTTGAAGAAGATTTTTTTGGAGAACAAACAATTACATTAATTTTGTTTCTGCTGATCCGGATCCAATAACTTAAACGTATTCTTGCCCATTTGCAGTAAAACGTGGAGTAGCAATGCTGGACTTTAGTACTAAGCCTGTAATGACAGCGGCGGAGGTTTTTGCTCTTCGAGTGCCCTAGTCACTATTGTTTCATCGCGTGACTACACACAGCGGCGTGTGCAGTAACGTAGGCCTACAGTAGCCATATTAACGTGATCTACAAGACCAGCGGTCTTTACTGATTGGTGGCCGACGTCCACTGCACTGTTTTTTTTTGTGTGTGCGTGTGGGCAGATCATCGATCCTCGTTTCACGTATCCGGTGCCGCGCTACAAGATCGTGGCGCGAGACCCGGAGGAGGTCTGTGCAGACAAACGCAAGTTCGCCTCCGCTGACGATCCGTGTAGCCGCCCGACGCCGCCAACGCCTCGATGTTGGACCCGGTCGGACAAACTGACTACATCATGTTACCCAGGGCTATAGGCCCTATACGCCTACATTTCGTCAGCCAATCAATCAATAATTAGTCAATCAAGCAATCAAACAAGCAATTAGGACTATAAGCGTCTAATTAGCAGACAATGGGCATAGGCCTATTAGAAAGGTCAAAAAGGGTCGGCCGGCGCATTCATGTTTTCACGTTTGTCTTTGTCTTCTCATGATCAATAACATTGTTCTGTATTACCGGGCCCGGGGGCCCCTTCTCTTCAAAGTGGAAAGAATACTTTCAAAAAGAGGGTACCCGGTCCCAGGCGCAAGAAACCCTCACATCCGCACGCTTTTGGCTGCTCCGGAAGCTACACGCTTTGGTCTTGTTGTCGATGTTGTCACACATTGCTACAATAAGTCAGCTGGCAAATTTTTGTCTCAACTTAATACCTTACTTTTTTGGTCACCCTGTAGGCCTCTACGTAATGTCACTGACAGGGAGCAGGAGAAAGCGATGTACGTGAGTCAGCATCACACTCGCTGTGAGCAGTGGTCGACCCTGCGTGAGATGCTTCCATCCCGAGGCCGAGCCGAGCCCATGAAGCAGCCCAACTGGGGCACCAGCAGTGGCGTTCCACCCAGCCTAGTCGGCACTCGAGCTTCTCGGTTCCCCGTCTATGACAGCGAGATGACCAGGTCAGCACGCGCTCATCGATAGATCATCGATCTATCAGAGCCTAATTGTCTATCAATTCAAGCTTATTTTTAGTTTGTACGCATTACAGTCAACACGCCAGTCTACTCTCTATGTGTTGAAGTTGTAAGCTGTGTTGTATTTTTTCGTTTTCCTCTGTTGCTCCATCGAGTTGTACTGTGCCATTTGTCTGTCCTGTCTGTATGCTAGATTGCTAGTCGTCGTGGCGAATAAAGCTTTCTATATTTCGCTAACAGATGCAGCAGACTACTCAGTAAATTAAGTCTATACGCCGTACTAACACGAGAACACGGTGATTTCGCGTGTCACCGACGCCGCTTTGCTGCAAAACTCATTGAGGGTGTGCCTACGTGACAGACTGAATGCAAAAATAAAACTCTGCCTAAAATAAAGTCGCGTTTTTTTTGTTTCACATTGAGGCGCTCCCTAAACGACTATCTAAAATAAAATGTGATTTGTACGCTGCAGATTCGTGAGGATGGCTCATGCCCGGGATCCAATGTTCAGTCTTTTCTGACCACCCACCAGCCGACTTCCAGCCGCTAACAACTCGACTAGTTTTTCATGGCTTATAAAGCTTATCGGCTTTCTTTGTTGGTTAACGTTTGGTCACGATCTAGACTATAAACTTGCTGAAGGTCAGTTTATGAGAGCACGAATTTTTGCTTTCGTAGGATATCTTATCATTTCGTCATCGTCTCTTTCTTCGTTCATGACACACATAGTGCTAGCTCGTATTTTGTCTACTTCAGTGTTTCCTGACCGTGACTTGTTTCACAGTTCATCGTTTATTTGCCAAAAATAACATTTCATATTCAGTGAGTATCAGCAAACTGCATAATGTGATATTTCAGCAAAACAAACTACCAGTAATACGGGTAGTTTATTTTGCTGAAATATCACATTGTAAGCTACAAAATTGTGATATGACATAACTAATATGCTACTTAACTCCGATGGAGACCCAAATTTGTGATTTTTCCTGAACAAGATTTTTCTCTGTCAATGTCTGATTCTTGGTCAATTTCCAGATGTTTTGCCTCGCCGACACAGCTATCAAATTCTCTCACAAGTTTAACAGACAAGCGGCCAGACTGCTAAGCTGCTGACAAAAGCCTGCACAATGCAAATGACGAGGGATAACTAGTTTAATACCAGAATTCACTGCCACTGTAAACACAACAGACTTCACTACTCTCATTACAATCAGCGATGTCACGGGTTAAAAAAGTCAGCGGGCAGAGAGTTGCAACTTCCAGACAGACAGCTGGATATTTCTGACAGAGGAGATTATGGGTGCTCAAAAGTTCAATTTTGCCCCTAAATGTCACCAAAATGGAGGAGCCCAAAATCTAGGCGAAGGTAATTGCTGCTCCCTTGTGACGATGCCACTGATTACAGTACAACAATACAGCGAGCTGATCTACAAATTCACTTTAATCACCAAATCAACCATAAATCCGTTCTAACTGAGAAATACATCAGAGATCATGACATTCCACTAACAAATACGACTCCAAGTCGTCTGAAGCTATCATCAGAAAAACAACCGAAAAACACACTAGCCCTAATCAGATCAGATCACATGACAGCTAGTATTAACTTTATTATTTGTTGGCTTATTCCTCCAGTGCTTTGACTTGCACTGAAGTCCTGCGTATTTAATTGTGAAGAGATATGTAGTACTTAAACAAAACGAACCTTAACATAATCTAACCTAACCACATACTTCACAAAGTCAATATGCTTTTTTTTGCAAAATGATACCACTTTCACTTACATAGACCGTTTTGTGTACTCCAGTAGCTTACAATCTTCTCTGTGACAGTGGCTTATGTTACATTAAAATATTCACAGATCCTGATCACTTGATTCACGAGCACGACCTTCGTGCTTCACGCAGAATCGCAAAGAGAAAGACTAACGACTACGATAAAGAAATAGAACACTTCGTACGAGGTGAGCCAAAAGTTTACACCTCAAACTTTGGCCCACCTTGTAGTCTAACAATCAGCTGATGGATACAGTATGCAGCTGTGACCAGAAAGCTGCAAACTAGATTCAAACAACTACTGTTCTTATTATACACACTGAAGCAAAGCACGGTGCAGCGGCTGACAGTGTATCAAAACCGAGAAGCCCTCCAACAGTGCAGTCGCATGTGGCGCAAAATGATCAAAAGACAAAAGCTTTATTGGGCTTAGGTTACACTATGTTTGTCCAGTGCTCTGTCCAGCCTCACTTGCATTAAGTGAGTGAGTGCCTGCCTGACACAGTATAGGTTATTTCGGAGATGGCCTTTGCAGGTAAAACTGCACGAACACATAATAACAAAACACAAAGTTTAACCTTTATGAAACACAACACGTAAAACGACGTAAATCTAAAATTGTAAGAACTGCCGATTATAATTGTGCATATGTAATGATAATAATTTTGGCAGTTGTAATAATCTTCCCTGTTATCCTCCAGACAGCTATCAATCTCATAATGTTCTCTATTGGAGGACAGGGACTCACTTGCATTAACTTTCTACAAGTAGGCTGATTAAACAAAAACTGAAATACCAGCACCAGTAGTATATTCGAACATTGTGTAACAGTATGCATATGGCTGACAAATGTGGGCGTGTTCTGGAACAACCAGCAGAACAAAACAACCTCAATGTCCAGGATAGGATTCGGAACAAAACAGACAATGAACTCACAAGAGTATTTAAATGTAGTTGTCTGTTGTGAACTTGAAAACAATCACCACAATGACTGCTTTAAGACAAGAACACAACAGGAAATTCAAAGTAAACACACAGTTATTGCTATTTCTTTCCTTTTTAGTTTTGTTTAGATCTCAAGCAGTTTCTTGGTTATTTATGTTTTACACTATAACAATTTCAGTTTCTCTCATTTCATTTCCATTTAAACCACTTCAGTTCTTTTTAGTCTATGTGCTAGATTAAACTGACAGCTTGCCTCTCCTCTCAGTTTTTCAGCGCAAATCACTATTGTAACATATCAAACAGAGACATGGGTGATATGTCACCATCAGAAATGAGACTGACAGACAGCAGTAGCAAATGGACAACAAATGTCACAGGTCAATGCCACAATCATATAATATACTCTCGTTCAGTCAAGACACTGGTGCCGCTACACCAGTAATACGAGTCGCTAGATGACACAAGGGAAATTACACAATAACGAATTTTAATGAAATTAGCGATACTGGAAATGAGTAAATTGCACAAACCCTGCACCTCTGCCAAGCCACATTATCACTAGAGAAATATATCCTGGCAAGCAGAGAAGGGCATACATTGCCATACAATCACTAGAGTGTTCCTAACCCATTGCGGCAGCTACTGTCTCCAGTCTATAACACTATCGATCATTTAGTGCTTTTGCACTGTCAGTTGAATAATGACAAGCTTATTTAGCTTGTAAAAACAACACCATGGCAATTCTCAGAACTTCGGAAAAATGTTCCAGTTAAACAAAAACAGACACGTGTACATTCTACATATTGTACATGGATATAGTCACATATGCAGTAAGCCAAAAAGAACAAACAACACATATGATATAGCAAACAATAATGTACCTACATACTGATGTACACAATATATATGCACCTATATGTGCACAGAGCAATGGCATTACAGAACTATACACAAAGGCATCACAAAGGTGTACAGAGTGACACATAGCACAAAGGGAGACGAGAATTTCATGCAATTGGGATAACAGAAATCACTCCGACACAGAAAAGGAATTCACATAATAATGACAATTTTATCACAACGTGTTTCCAACCGTGACACCATACGTTCACTGTTACCATTGAATATGCTGGGAATACGCAATGAATGCACATCACCAGCAGGTCAAGTTAACAAAACTCCCACAGACGTCAGACGGGAAAGCTACAAGAATGGCTCACATAGCACAAAATGTAAAGTGCCCACATCCAATTAGGTTTTTAAGCTTACTGGCAAGGTATTATTCAACGTTCACAAAATTAACCTACAATGCCAATGCCACGAAAGCTGAAGAATGCCATGAAGCTATAATGTAGACCTAATATTATGCTCAAACTTTGTACAGGAATCAATTCATTTGAACCACATGATATCAGAAGCATACAGCTGGGTTCTGTTCCAACAATGCCATGTACATTGTCAGCTGGTTGTCGTTTGTCAACACAGTACTTGTACATATGCCACGCTATCAGGATGTGGTCAGAACAGTCAGCGATGAGTGAGACAGGCAGTGTCAACATTCAGAGCTGTTTAAGTGACAATGTCCGACGTTGACATGTTACTGAGGTAACTGCTTAGACTGGCGCGGCTGCCATGGTATGAAAATGACTCGAAATACGGCAATTCATCACCCTCGGCAATTGACGACAGATGCTGCTGAGATGCACTTGATGCCTTCGGTGGAGTTAGGTGAACTGGCTCGTTGGCAAACTCATCAGGGATGTACTTTGTGTCGGTGTCCGAATCAATTTCTGGCTTCCACGGCGGTGGAATCTGTCATTCAAATGCAGCATGATATATGACCAAGTGTTTGTACAAAATTCATCACCAGGTGGCATCAGTGTGGGATGGACAGCAGTTTTTTCTGGAAATTTTGACTGTATATTCCAACCCCTAAATCTTCCATTCTGGCAAAGGACAGCCCTATATAATACAATGGTACTTAAGGGCCAGATAAATGCCACTGCCAAAAGACATCCCATTCTGTCCAACAGCTTTAGTAGGATGCATAAGAGTGAGAGACAGACCAACAGATGGACCATGCTATGGAAACATGTGTCAGAATAGCCAACACTGCTGATGTTGTTAGGGATGATGCTTAATAATAACTTCCCACAAAAAAACAGAAATGAGATAAATGCATAAAATGATGCAGCATAAAAGATTTCAAAAGTAAATGATGACAGTGTGGATAAAAGCTGACCTGGGGAGTTGATACAGAATTTAACTGTACAAAAAACAGAGGAAAGTGAATAATCATCAGAGATTTGCCCAAGTAAAAAATAAACATGGGTATTCCATGGTTAACATGATTACTCTAAAAGTGCACAGGACTGCAGGTACCCCAGAACATGATTTCAAACTGCAAGAAGCCAAAGCCTGCCTGCTGCAAAATCAACATCCTTCGCCATGATATTACCATCAATATTATCTGTCAGATAAAAAGACTTGCATAGAAAATATACATTAAGTGACAAAAATTCAGGAAAGACTGGAGCACCTTTTTCTCGACCAAATCCATCCAGTTGATACAAGCAAAGAATGGATGTCGCATGATTTCACCAACGTCCTCTTCTCCTCCACCCAGTCTACAGATAATGACAACTGAACTGAACAGACTGGATGATCTACCAAGAACCTTACATCAGCTAGTCACCCAGTCAGTCAGTCAATTAATCACTCAATCAAAAAAATATAAAAACACATATTTATCCACTTGATCACATGCATAAATGCTGAAGCCTATGAGTGCTCACTCAGAGATATCCCACGAGACAGCATATAAAAAAGTAACCAAGTAGTTAAGTTTTTGCTTAAAGCTATTTTCAAGATAACCAAAATGATGAAAAAATTAGAGAATATTATTACGAAAAAACAGCAAATTCACATCTAATTCATCTGAACAATAAGCATGTGCTGTGATTTAAAAAAAAACCAAAAGTGTAAAAAAAACAGACCTCTGCTTGGGATTTTTGATGAGAAGACCCTTGAGAAGTGCCTTGGCATTCTCCGACAGCGTTCGTGGGAAGCGGATGTCCTCCATTAGAATGAGTTCAAAGAGGACTTCAGGGTCTCGGTTGTAGAAGGGGAGCCGTCCACACATCATCTCATACATGACAACTCCAGTGCCCCACCAGTCCACCGCACGACCGTAGTCATTGTCCTCCAGCACCTATGCCATTCACAATACATGAAAATGCTCCATCTCAGCTTATTCCAAACACTCCCCCATTATACAGGCCAATTCATGGGCAAGCAATCTCGTGCTAAATGTGCTAATAGCATAGTAGTTATTTCAAAGGCTTGGCCAGCCAATGTCCCCAGTCAAGTCAAGGGGCTGAGCCCCTATGGGAGTCAAGGGGGCAAACCCTTGGAACCAGCAATAAACTTAACTGTAAATGTCCGTATTTTTACACCAGTAAACATTTACTGCATCCAAAAATACTACAAAAATTATCAGACAAAACATCATCATCATCATCGTTAGCTCTGCAAATGAAATTCTGTGCAGCCATTTGACACTTAAAAAGTCGGAATGAGTTCATTACGAATCCAAATCTGACTGCCCTTTCCCATTTTCCCCTTATTTTGCTTAGCCATAATGCATACAGTGCATAACAATAGCTTAATATTATTCACCAGATCAATTAATCAACCAGTGAATCCGAAATATTTAATGTGGGCTAAGTAACACAAACTACCACTAGGACCACTAGAAAGATTATTTAAAGTCCAGGAAAGGATATGGTGAAGAGATGAGTTTTGAGGTGCTAGTGGAAGATGGACAACGACACGGCAAATGTCACGTTGTCTGGTAGGTTATTCCACGTCTGTGGGCTGATAACCGGAAAAGCCCGGTTGGCGACAATTGTCAAATTAACTGGTAGCACTGCAATGTAATGCCAACAGTGTTTGCAATAAGCTTGAATTCTCTGAACTCTAAAACAAAGCAGACATCCGCTGGAGGTTTGTGCTGTCCAAGTGTTTCTAGTTTAGTAAGCAAAAGTATACAGAACTGAAGTCAACCAGAACATGATACCTCAGGAGCGAGATACTCTGGGGTGCCACAGAATGTCTTTGTACTCGCTCCGTAATACATCTCCTCTTTACACAGACCAAAGTCTGCAATTTTGATGTGACCCTCCTTGTCCAGTAGCAGGTTTTCCAGCTGCTCAACATATTACACATATTCTACATATAAATGTCAGAACAATGGCTGATTATTTGCTTCCGCTTTATGGTGATACACATTTTTGTGTTTTGACTGTTTTGTTACAAATAAGAACTGAGCCATGATACAAGAAAATTACATGGTGCAGTACACAATTAGTGATAGAAGAGTTACAAATACATAAATGTGCATGACTAATTGACTAGGTGCCACTGACATTATAGTAACTATCCATAACAATGCAGATGTTTTGGACCAATGCAAAATAAGAAGAAATGGATAAACAACTAATTGAACTTTATTTGGAAAGTGGCTGTTCAGAGTGGAGTGCATGTGTGTGCATACATTTATGTTATGGAAGTAAAAAGAAGTAAAGCTCTGCTAATGCAAACAGGAACGCGCAACAGCAATGCACGTCGTATGTAGTGATGCGTAGACTTCATAGATAGATCTCATCTGTGCAGCTTTTGGCTAGTTTCACAGAAAACCCAGTAAAACATAATCATTCACCAGATGGCACCAGATGCCCTACGACTAAATATGTAGCCCTTAAGCTTATAGTGTCTTACATATACTCACCAGATGGCGCCACTATCTCGCTCTGGCAATGCCATATCGGCTGGATGTTGCAGATTTTCCCTACCCCCCTGTCATTTAGCACCCTCGTTCGGGGTGACCCCTTTGAATTTATGGAAAAGCTTTACGGTTCCTGAAACTAGTCTTCCAGGCAGCCGACGGTGAAGATTTGGTGATTCTGGCTTGCACCGCTTTTGACCGATCCACCCACGTGACAGACAGACAGACGGACGGACGGACAGAACTGCGATGGCTAATATGTGCTACAGCAGTAGCTGCTGTTGCGCGTAAAAATGGATTGTGTGTTCAGTGGCAGTTAGTCAGCCAACAGTGATGTTGATCAACAGAGCACCTTAAGATCACGGTAGACAATGTTGTTCTGATGCAGATATCCCAGTGCGGAAATTATCTCAGCGCCATAAAAGCGAGTCCTCTCCTCGGGAAACACGCGGACTTTTGAGAGATGGTAGAACAGTTCACCACCATTGACGTACTCCATGACGAAGCAGAGCCGGTCTGGAGTCTGGAATGAGTAGGTCAGATGCTGCAATACACAATGTCACAGCAAGCTCCACCACCATCATCACCATCCAACACATTCTGCTGAGACCACACAGTCGGTCATGACTAATGACAACAGTCAGTAGACACACTATGAAAATACTGCTGAGATTGTTCTGCCACAGCAGAAACATTTCGTCTAAGTGGTCAGGAAATCCACACTGACTGGTGAAAAGAGCTGTGCCCCCTCCCTAAATGGTAGAAAATATCTTCTGTTATTAATACTGACAAATATTTCAAACTAGCAGCAATAAAACCCACACGCAAACTCCAAAGGATTTTGCCACAAAAATTCCTCAAAAAGTGCAAATTTCATCAACAATTTTGCCCAAAATCCCAAATTATGTCAGTTTTCTACCATTTAAAAAGAATGCCCTTTCAGCAGTGTAAAACTGTAAAGTTCTACTGTTAATTTGGTTTATCAAGTTTTGCTAAAACAGTTGCTAGACTTTTAGCTTCCACTTTTCTATTCATTTGTCAAAAAGTACAAACTTCGTAAAAAAAATTTGGTAAAAAATCCCAAATTTTGCCAGTTTTTTTGGCATCCAAAATTGAGCACTTGTTACGATAAGTAACCTCTGTAGGATTCTGACACCAAAATACCCTTTTTTGTTCGTCAAAAAGTGCAAATTTAGTAAGTTTCATCAAATTTCATCAAAAATCAATATTTTTGTCACAACCACCAGCTTTTGTCATTTCATCAGTTTTTCGTTAAAACTGAAATCCTTTGGAGCCCACTCATAAGCTAAAGATAGTTTCTACGACTGAAAAGCAAGCAGTTTACCGTAAGAAATGGATGGCGGCTTTTCTGAAGAACTCTGTTCTCTGTGAGAGTGTGTGCAACCTCATCCTACAGACAGCCCATCATTCAAGTATTCAAAGACAAACTGGCAATAATGTCTCTAGAATAATGGCTGCAAGCACCAAACAAATTGCAGATACAGTTACCATTACAAACCAACAGTAAAATGTCAAATAGCATCAACAGTACACTCACACAAAAAAAGAAAAAAAAAGATCACGTACGCTAACCTTAGCAATGATGACTGATTTCTTGAGAATCTTGATGGCATACAAATAACCGGTACTCTTCTCTCGACACATGATCACCTTACCAAAAGTTCCTTTCCCAAGAACTTTGAGAAATTCAAAGTCTTCCAATGTCTGCAAAAAATCAATAATAAATGCAGTTCACACTGAGACCTTACAAGATACAACAGATGCAATGTAAATTGATCAGCATTACAATATGACATACTATGCATGTATAATGGGCAAACAATACAATGTAACGCAGGCTAGATACTCAGCTTCACTGCAAAAAATGTAAACACATGAGAGATAAAAAAACCCTAAGCAGTTTCAGTAACCAGTGATTTAAGTGGGCTGTAATAAAACTACCTCAGTGCCCTGTAAATAAAAAGCTACAGTACTTTTCCAAGAAAAGGACAAGAATAGATCAACTTTAATTTACACACACCTGAATAATGAATGTAGAGAAGTACTTGTATAAGAATTTTAAAAAACTGGTTATGATGGGTTTTCCTAAAGAATGCCTGAATAGGAACACACCAGTTGTTTGCTAACAGTTTGTTACTCTGTTGAACAGTGTGTGCTGTGTGAAAAATATCAATTAGAGCTGTCACAGTTGACACGTTAATTAACGCGTTAATGCGTTAATAAATTAATGCGCGTTAAAAAAATTAACGCACATGCGTAAATTTATTTCAGTCAGTTACTAAATTCTGTGCAGCAAAAGTTCGGATATTCCGTTAAACTGCGGTTATATGACAATCGAATGAAATCAAGTAACTAAACTAGTTTTCGTTTCATCACTACTGTAAATAAGCGCAATAGTTTTCACAGCGATCGGCCGACGGAGCTCGGAGATCTTGCTTTGAACAAAAACATTTGCAGTAAAACATAAGCCCGCCGTCTTTCGGGCAATCGGGCGGACTAATTTGTCGTATGACAAAATGACAGAATAGGTTGTGCAACAGAATACAAAAATACGTCAAATCTGACCGTGTATTTTATTAGTTCATAATTATTATTTTTTGTTTCATTTTGTTGATGCTGTTTACTTGTGAGTTGTGAAAATGATAGACTCTACGATGGACAACGGATGATGTACAAAATAAAAATACTGTAATAGTTAAATAGTAAATAGTCTAAATACGTTTAAAAAATAAAAATTATATGTGTTTTTAAACTTTTTTCATTTTTCTAACTTTCTATATTCTACAGGCGGTTCCCATAAATGTCTCGGGCCCGGGGTAATTTATCTCTTACTCTCCATCTCAACGGGACTGGGTGCGTTAATTTACGCGTTAATTAACGCATTAAAAAAATTAACGCACTGCGTTAATGCGTTAAAAAAATTAATGCCTTGACAGCTCTAATATCAATGCTTGATATGGCCAGAAGTATACATCTACAGCACCTTCTTAGTTAGTAACTAACTGCATCAACAGCATCAGCACTGGCACCTCTGCACTTACTCACCACTTTCTTCTTCAACTTGGACAGTTTCGACACATCATCTGAAAACTGTCCGTCAAAGTCATCAAGTACTTGCAGTCTCTCGGCCACACTCTGAATAGCACGTATCCAGTCTTCCCTGCACCAAGCACAACATGATCGGTCGCTGCGACAAACATCAGCATTAAACATCACAATAACAATAACAAATCAGTGTATGCGCAGGGACCGCATCCTTACAATAAACAGATGAACAGACAGCTCAATATGTATTGCATAGCAACTTAGCAAGCGTTACCAGTAGCAAAAGTGTAGTGTCAAATGTGACAAAATTTGACCTAAGCTAGGCACCAGACATTAAGGGCCGGTTTCTGGATCTTTTAGTTAACTGATCAGTTAGTAAACCATCTGTTAATTGTAACTCGCTAGTTGAAGTTTGTGCGCGTTTCTAAACAAAACCTTGACTGGCCGTTAGCTAACTGAATGGTAAACTATAGTTGCTTAGCAACGATGCGCACTGCGCTAATCATTTCCACCTAGCGCAGGCGGGCATCATGAATATTAATGAGCGCAAGCGCACGTCAGCCAGCCGTGCCCATATCACGAGCCAGCCAAGCTATTGGGGACAGCCATCTTGTGTATTCATGAATAGATTCTGTAGCAAAATTTGTAACAGCAAACGCCTCCTTGAGCGTTTTGAAGACTTTGCTATACGGTAAAATCATTGTATAGTATCACATACGTCACTAGACTGCTTGTAAAATGGTACAAAAGTTGCGTTAAATATGATAACTATGATCGACGGTTAGCTAACTGGCCGATTTCGGCCAGTTAAATTTTTGGCCATCATAACCGTTAGTTAGTGCAACGGGAAACGCGAGTTATGCAAATCTGCCAGCTAACGCTAACTTGACCGGCCAGTTAAGATCCAGAAATCCACCCTAAACAAAAACTCATCAACCGAAAATGAACCTGAGCACAGCACCTAACATTTAGGTAGATAATTATCAGCAACAAGCCGAGAAAAAGTCTGGATACATTTTTCAGCTCACCGTTCTTCAGGCGTGTCTACACAAAACATGCGTTCAACGACCGTTGTCATCTGCAGGCCACGAATGATGAACACATTTGGCTTTGGCTTCTCCAGCCTCATCAGCTGACACTCTACAACACACCAATATCATATTAACACAATCTGGAAAAGTCTGACTAGTCGTAATTGATAACCACTGCAATAAGTGCTTTCAACAAAACTAGAAAGCAATCATAGCTCGCAGGTACCCCTGCCAAGGCAATGCTATTCGCCAGGTGGCGTCACCATATTCGGTTTTGCAGCGGTTCCCCTTTAACGCAATGGTAATGAAAATTTCAAAGTGATCCAGAATCCAGGATTCCTTCCAGATCACCCCCAAAATTGAATCACTGGTAGTTTGTGCCATTCCCGACATACCCTCAAAATTTCAGAAAGATGCGTAAATAACTTTTTGAGTTATCTTGTACACACACACACACAGACAGACAGACAGACAGACAAACAAACAAAGTCTGGCAAAAACATTACTTCCTTGGCAGGGGTAAATATAAAAAAATAATTAACAAGAAAGACCTCAAAAATAACCTGCAATTTTGCTGTACAACAAAAATGGCACAATAACAACTGTCTGCTGTTGCAAAAATAACACGTGTTTATAAGGGCTTATTTACCGTAAAACTTCCAATAAAGGCCGAGTCTCCATTAAATGCCGGGGGGTTTTGTGAAATGCACAAATAAACGCCGGGTTTCTAATGATCGTCGGGTCTCCAATAAATGTCGATGCCTCTGTTTAGTATGTATTGTGAAATCGCAGGCCCCGCAGAAGTACAGTTAAAAATCAAAAACACTAACAAAAAACCCCTACTCTACTAAGACTGCACAGTATGTAGGCCTATTAATCATGTTCAACATAGAATAATTTTCAGTAATACCGGTACCAGGTAATCAAACAATGCAAAGAAGCCAGTCCAAAATTAGGCCTACCACGTGCATACTTTTGTAATGATAAAAATGAAATCCATTTCTAAATTACACGTACTACAAATAAAAGACCTGTTAGCTTTTTGCTAACATCTTGACATTATACATGTGTGTGAGCTCAAAGTTGGAGCTTGGAATAATGGGATAACTTGCGGTTGAGACAAATGAGACCAGTCATAAGAGGTCACTTCACTATGACATTGTGGGTGCTGTTAGTGTTCGACAGTATCATAAGTTAGATGCGCTAGAACAGGCCCAGTGTGCATGGGTCCGATGCACGCTGCACGAAGATTGGTACATTAATGGATATTTGATAGGCGTGCAAGAATGAATGCCGCTGCTCATTGGCAAGATTTAAAGTTGGCCTGCTTCCGGCTATTCATTAATGATAATCATGATAATGATGAAAGTTTGTTGTACATGCATTAATTTCCCTGACGGATGGGTACCAGTATTTTGACATTTGTGCAAGATACAAACAAACACCAGGTCCCACACCCACAATGTCGGGTCTCTATTAAATGCCGGGAGGGTTTAGTCAAATGTACAAATAAACGCCAGAGGTCTTTATTAGAAGTTTTATAGTAAAACATCTGCCCAATGTAACAAGGGGTGGAAATCTTACAATGTCACTGCCACCACACATCATCCTGGTTTACAGTTTATTATTTTAATAATTACTAATACTGCAAAGGCAGCTGCAAAAATAACAATAATCACCTCTAACAGTGAAGTTATTGAGAGGATCCTGCATATCATGTTCCGGCTTCGCCCTGAAGCCAAAAAATGTACCATCTTCACGAAGGATAAAGTAGCGCTTGCGCCAGTTTTTGATATGTTCACCTAGACAATTCAAATACAACAAACTAATGAAATATTAAACACACCAACATACTGTTAACATCCTCAACCAGGTATATACCAGTTATACAACACCAGACTGCATCCCAATAAAAACTGGTCCCTTAGAATGCTATCAATAACTTTGTTAAACTAAAGCTACCATTAATGTAAGTGAGTGTCAAGTATTTTGCAGCTAATTTAGCTAAAATTTTTGTCTTGGCAGCTAACAAAACAAAGGAATCAAATTTGGAAAAACTGTTAATATTAGACACAAGTACAGCTCTTCACAGATGCCTGCTATTTATGTCACTGGCACATTACTGTTGTCTAAATAATAATAAACAATGGTTTTAACAAAGAAGCTAAAGTTGCAACTCAAGTTTTGCATCAAGAAAAAGGTTACATAATCAAAGTTAAGAAGATAATCTCTAAGTTTCCAAACAAAAAACATTCTCCATCATCTTTGCATAAACTGCTGATGAAGATTCATCAAACCAGTACTGCAGATTGGAAACCAGCAGTAGTACAATGTGTAAGCTGTGGATTGCTCAGAACAATGACTGAGCAAAGGAAACAACATGGTTACACAGATCACCTGTTTACCTCTTTTCCACAGCCAGCCTTCCTTCGTAACCTTTATGCTTTCTTCTGATACACTCATAGTTGTCATTCAACAGCAGATACTACTGCAGATGTCAGTGTATTCTACTGTAAGCCAAACCACTGCAACTATTACACATAATTCACAACATAATCTAACAGTGCAAAATTTCTGTACTAATACTTCACACTTGCAATTTAAACAAAATGCCACCTACAAATAGCAGCCATTATTAACAATGACAAATGACAAACAAGTAAAGCTCTGCTAACGCAAACAGGAATGCGCAACAGCGGTGCACCGTCATACGCTAATGATGCGTAGACTTCATCGATAGATCTCATCTGTACGGCTTTTGGCTAGTTTCACAGAAGGCCCAGTAAAACATAATCATTCACCAAATGGCACCAGATGCCCTACGACTAAATATGTAGGCCCTAAGCTTATAGTACCTTACTTGTACTCACCACTATCTCACTCTGGCAATGCCATCGGCTGGATGACACAGATGTTCCCTACCCCTCTCTCATTTAGCGCAATCGTTCAGGGCGACACCCTTCAAATTAATGGAAAAGCTTTACGGTTCCTGAAACTTAAGTCTTCCAGGCAGCCGACGGTGAAGATCTGGTGATTCTAGCTTGCACCACTTTTGACTGATCCACACGTGTGACAGACAGACGGACGGACAAACGAACGGAGAGAATGGCTATGGCTAAGACGTGCTACAGCAGTAGCTGCTGTTGTGCATAAAATCATTCACCACCATCATTAGCATCACTTAAGTTGAGTCAATGGTTATAAAACTAATGATCGATTACCACAGCTATTAACCGATGCTCAACAGCAGAGAATGCAAGTCCACCATTCCGAGAGGCCACCATTCGAAAAGTCATCATTCATGGTGATGCAAGGGATAGTTCTCGATATTACCTCTTGCTATTTACCTTTCATTTTCTGTGTGCTAGTACTTAGCTCACATTATATGCCTAACACTATCCCCTAACCCAAACCTGATTAGTAGCCCTTTGGAATGGTGGCCCCTCGGAATGGCGAGCTGACACACTGCAGGCAACCTTATTTGTACGTAATCTCAGACTACTTGCATCTACCAAGGCTTTGAATATATTTTTAGCACACACAAATCTTACCGAATACCCTTACTTCAAACAATTTGCTCAAACTAAGTTTAGCGATGGGTAAAATAGTTCCGCCAGACAAACCATTACCTGCAGCAAAATGGCACTGTACCGATTTGGACGTAATGATATCCACAAACTTTGCTTTTTACGCGCGAAAGCAGCTACTGCTTTCAGCTGTATCTATTATGGAAAGGATCAACAACGACGACATGAACGCAAGATGACACCGTTCGAGACAAACCATTTCCGGCAAGTATCTACACGAATCTTGCAAAATTAGACGACGACAAGTCTACTGAGCATGGAACATTTTTCCTGATAAACGTTTAAAATTCAATGCACACTCATAAACTACAAGAAAAACTGTAAATTTTACCTATATTTTAGTATTTGACATCTTCGTCGTCAGACATTTGACAGACATCAACATAGACAGTACCATAGACACAACACTGATTAGTGAGGTTATGACTCGAATATTTGTGGCTTACCCGGTAACACTGAGTACTAAAACGATATCGAATCGATAATACGACGTAACTAGTGGCTTCTTGTTGCTGCAAACAAATTCAGCAGCTTTACAATTGCATGTACACAAGTGTGTATTCATAAATATGCAGTAAGCCTACTTTTCACGGGTGTGTATAATCTACAGACGAATCAGTATCTTGAAACTGCTAACCATAGCTAATTGACGTACACGCGTCGATTATTCTCTAAGCAGAGAAATTTCACATACTGCATGCCTTGTCTTCCACTTTTGGTCTTGGCAGTTACATGCAGTCTCTGCAATTGCTGCATTGCTGATTATTGGCGGTTGTCTCAAATTTGATCCTATCACTATATTAAGATGATTACTCTGAATGTTGTGGATATTTTTTGAGCCAACCGTTTAGCTTAGCTGCCCTATGGTGTGGTTGTTGTCTGTATGTATGCAACGGATGTATTGCGGCTAAACAATGCGAGATAAAGCCTGCGTTGCTATTGATCACTAAGGGGAAGTCATATCCTTTCACATGACAGGAAAATCATTTGCTGGCCTAGACAAAAACTTCGTCCTAATTAGCCTACAGCCTATGGACGGGCCTATAACTAGGCTATTGCTGGCCTAGCTTACGACACACACGTAAGGTTGGTCCTCCTAGCAATAGCTGGGCTTTGTTTAAAAATGTAAAAGACCATCGATGGAGTTGTGTACGTGCTGCACTGTTTAATTTTAAATGATACGAGGACAGAATATCTTAGGCATGGATCAGAGAATCGCCTTCTCTACAAGTTACAGATCAACACAAAGTATAACATCTGCTGTTCTTAATACATTCACATCAACTGACGCAGTATTCAGAAATTTTCACAGAACTAAGTCATCTGTGCCATTACCAAAACTTTCTAAAGACAATTTTTAAAGATCTTCCGAAAAAGTTTTGAAAATATGGTTCGAGGAAAGAAAAATCAGTTCACATTACACATTTACACTGCTTGCGGTTAACACATAACCCCCATTTGATGCAGCTGTCAGTTTCACATTGGGGACTTCTTACAAAATTTCCCAGAAAACTCAGTTTTCATACCTGTTGATTAGTTAAAAACTAGAAACGCATAATAAATGCTTCATCTTGGTAAAAAAAATCAATTCAGAAGCTTCACATTGTTTTCCTAGTTTATAAGAAAGCCATCTGCCAATGCTTACTAACAATGGAACCCATTCTGCGAGTTTGTGAATTATTTTTTCTTGGTAAACTAATGCATAAAGTTGTATTAAACAGGTCTGATGAAAAATCTTAGTTGCTGTGTGCTACACATGATTAATTAGACCAGTTCTCCTGCTAGCAAGACTGCCCTATTTCACAAGGTACTGGTAATGTGTTCTGTGTAGTGATGCATTTAAAGCTGCATACAGAGCGATATAACTGATCTGAACTGAAATAACCAATAAGCAAGATGCTTCCTCAATGGTTAGTTTAGCTCAGTTCATTTCAGTTATGTAGCTTTGTATGCACCTTCAGGTGAGATGAACGTATAATGCAAAACATCAGGCTTGTATATCAGTAAAAATTTATTTACAGAAAATGTGTCAATATATTTATCATAAAGTTATGAAAAAAACTCGAAAGTTTACTTTTTCACTAAGTACTGACTTACTTCATTTTCACAGAGATTAAACGAATGCACCAAAAAATCAACTCATGGTGATTCAAGATACTATCAAACTGCACCAGACAGCAGTGTCATGGGTTAAAATAGCAAAGTTAACAAGTAATTTGGGCAAAGCTCATGAGACGCGCGAAAGCCTATAGCAGTTCCTGTTCGCACGTAATTGTAGTCTATCTCCATCCATTTCGTCGCAATTCACTCTTTTGCAGCCAAAAATCGCCAAAAAATCACTTAAAATCAATATTTTTAGGGTTCAAGGTCGTTCAAGGTCATCGATGTTGATAAATCCAAAAAGCCTGTCACCAGTGCTTGTTATGATAAGCAGCATGTATGTACCTATCTGCCACCATTTTTACGCTACGCGAGAAAATTGCGGTAAAATAACCACT
>Ga0209367_1002591_pt1 | contig 23992 bp, 16 predicted proteins | sample WorMetLIZISLAND2_FD_187412 | JGI IMG/M metagenome (GOLD analysis project Ga0209367, IMG submission 187412) | Marine gutless worms symbiont microbial communities from Max Planck institute for Marine Microbiology, Germany - Olavius geniculatus... ... | reverse complement strand
CGAGATAATTGCAGTAAAATAACCACTTTTTAGTGGGGTAGCTGTCTTTGACGCCTGCCTGCGCCAGCCTCTTTGAATCTAGGGGGACGGGACTTGGACTGCTAAAATCTACATTCCATGTTGAAAATTTCATACACAGGTTGTCTTGGTCTATCTCTATCCATTTCGGCGCAATTCAGTGTTGAAATGTGCGCAGCATCCAAAAATTGCGAAAAAATACACTAAAAACCCCTTTTTGGGGGGTTCAAGGTCGTTCAAGGTCATCGGTGTTGATAAATCTCAAAAGCCTGTCACTAGTGCTTGTTATGATAAGCAGCATGTATTCTCCTATCTGCAACCGTTTTCACATTATTCGAGCCAATAACGGCAAAATGACGTCTTTTTAAGGGGGGCACCCCTCTTCGACGCCCTCGTTCGAGGTGAACCCCTGCACCCAGTGGCACGAAATTTTGTCACGATAAACTAGAGACCTTGGGGCAGCCCACAGTAAAGATTTCGTGATCCTAGCTTGCACCGTTTTGATACAGGTCACGAGTGTGACGGACGGACGGACGGACGGACAGACGCCCAGACGATGGCTAAGACGCGCGAAGCATTCTGCTTTTGCGCATAAAAAGCAGTAATCAAGAACTATTATATAGCATCTGTGATTGTTATGAAATCAGAATGAATAAAAAATCAGTTAGTCATGAATGATGCAGATGAGAATGTTGAAATGATATCTGGAGAATGCAGTGAAAAAATATGGCTGAGATTGATCAGAATGGTGGTGCTGAAAGCAGGTTTATCTTATATCAAGGCACATCCGAGTTCCTTAACACATCACCGAAATGCATTCTTATCATGGTGTTGCATAATTATGATGTCTGGGAAATGGATGGATGATTAAAGTGAAGTGCTGTGTTTAGGTGTTTCCAAAGTTCCAGGACTTCACCGTGGTGCATGATTACCTTGTGACTCCGATTCAGAAGATGCAGGCAAGGATTGATCGCCGTGGCCAGAATGGTCAGTCATTCTTATGATAACCATAGTAACAATAATGACAATAAAATATTTAAAAATAATATGTTAAACAGAATGGTCCATAATACACACAATGGTCAGTAACTATTGACGTTTAACTTAGTGTCGTTTACTTTAACAAGATATCAATATTATAGGACTTTTCTTTTGGCTGTTTCACTGTTATGTAACTCTGGGCAAATTATTATGAAATTATTTAGTGCTTCTGTCACTAAGCAATAGTTTAATACTGGCTGAAGGTCCAATACCTCACTGCAGTTGGAAAGGTAATTACGGGCCTGGAGGAAGTTGTGGTAGCATAGTATATCATTTGCAGTACTGCATATCTGACTGACTGGAGACTGAGATAAGCTCCAACCTCGCTGCTCAAACTTGTCAAGAAACTTGATTCTGAGCTGTCAAAGACAGGCAGGAAACCAGACTTGAGTGTTATGGAGAATGTCGCATCAAAAACAGAAGAACAGAATATGGCACTACCTTCGCTTGCAATTTGCAACTTGTCTAGTTACTAATTTCTGCTAAGTTACATCTTTGAACTGAATGATTTTTTTTGTTTTTCTGCATCAAAATGTTTCAGTCAGCAGCTGACAAAGTGTCAACAGAAATGATGCTGTCAGCTGGTGAGCATCAAAAATATGAACAAATTTGAACAGGTCCGACTCTAGTTGCCATTTAATAAACAAGTTCTCTATGATTTTGCTTAAAAAAGAAATTCTACAGCATAGAGCACATTCTGCGGCTCAGCTCGAAATTTTGTGCCGTGTGAAAATATGTACGCCTTGCTTGATGATACTTGCTTTTCCTACAGGGTTTTGGTGCTGCTGGTTGGCAACTTTCTGTGAATGAAATAATAAAATGAAATGGAAAGCTTGTGTTATTGATAGATACGTACTTGTAACTGTGTATGTTGACAGATAACTGGACGTACACGCACACGATACGGTGTCAGGTGATTCATCGTGAGAGTCCTGAACTGAAGATGCAGGTCACTGAACGCAAATACCAGGTACTCTATATACCAGCACTCTTTCTCTTCTGCATTTCTGGCGTTAACTTTATTTTTGTCGCGTTGACTACATCAGTGGTGCCGAGACATTTTTAAGTTGAGGTTTGAAAGCTTCCGATGGCAAAGTAGCGTGATGGTTGTTTTCTATCAGCACTTGGCGAAAGTTGAAGGTTTAGATGATAAAACTATCAACAGCGTGTATATGGTAACGACGACTAGACTGTACTTTTGGTCAATGCTGGCAGTATGGCCACAGGTCTTTGCAATTTTTTTCCCATTTTTCCAGGACCTGGAAAGTTTTTGAAAACCAAAGAAGGTTCAAAAGGTTTCGAAATTTGATGGAAGAAGGCCTTGAAAGTCCTTGAATTTTATTTTTTCACGATCATCGTGATCACGATATGAGAATTTTTTGTATGATGTCAGAAACGTTTAACATGATGCGGTAATATCTCATAGTAATAGGTCTGGAAAAGGTACCTGAAATTTCTTGAGAAGTCATTCAAAATTCCTGATATTTTTCTCTAAAAACTGTGGTCACCTTGTAGCAGGGGTGGTATTGCCCGGTTCGCCTATACCTGGGTCCACCATTGATGGAGCTAAGCGGAGTATGCTCAGCATTATGCACAGCTGGTTGGCCATGGGGCTTGTAGTAGTACAGTAGTTATCACGGATGTTGTTGTTGCTGTGTAGCTGCTGTTGGCTCAGAAGGACTCCTCCCATCACACGGTGTGCACGACTCGTCGCTGCTTCCTCTGGAACAATCAGTACTTTCAGCTCGACGTCTACGAAGAGCCTTGTTCTGAGAGGTGAGTATATCGTCATGTTGAATATGTGTCATCATAGTATGTTCTCAGTGCTTTCTGTGGAACGGTCAATATTTCCAGCTCGATGTCCCCAAAAAGCCATGACCTCGTAGGTGAGTGAGTTCAGTCCTTGCAATTCAGCAAATCCCAGAGTCCTCGGTGTTCAGGATATGTCTTGTAACTTGTCATTGTTTACGTGTTTGGTGATATCAAACAATCGGGGTTTGACATGCTAGTGCTAGGTGTCAAGCGGAAAGGAATATTCAACTTACTTCAGATGCAGGGATGGATTTAGGCATGTTCACACTGTATCTTGGCAGCGCAACATTTTTTGGCTTGTGTGCTCTTTTACTCGTTGTGACATTAAAGGGTGCACGTGGTGCAGCATGACATCCTCTGGCCAGGGAGAGGGGTCTTTGTACGGTGTTTATAGAATTGCAAAACCTGAACTTTTGCACGTTACTTTGTTGTTTATTTTCTGAACCAAAGTTTATGTGAGACCCCACCTTTTTACCAAACAAGGCCTCATCAGCTTGTGCTATTTGTCTACTTGTCTACATCATAGGTAGTGTGATGATGGATTTAAGATGTGGTTGGGCATTTTATGGTACATAAGCTTTTGTGGAGGGTGCCAGTGAAAGAATTTTCAAAATGATTAATATTTAGCAAAGATATTCACAGAAGTTTGATGATCATGGTTTTTTGACTCGCACTGTACGTATTGTTATGATGTGTGTATTTCTGTGCAGATGCAAAAGTCTGATCCTGCTGGAGACGTACACAACGAACAAGTCGGAAGACTTCAAAGTGCCGCCGTTCCTTGAGGTCCAGTCTGAGGTGACTGGAGATCTGGACTACTCCATGTTTAACCTTTCCAAGAAACTTGACTCGGAGTCTTTCCTGGCATCTGCTCCACATGATGATCCGACAAAGGGCAAGTCAGAAATTGGTTCGGAAGTGTATGCTATTGCTTTGGAAGCAGAAACGAAAGATGGTGTTCCTTCGCTGCCAACCGGTTCAGTGCTTGATTCGACCAAGGATCATTCAGTCAAGAACGAGACTGCATTGGAACCAAGCACGAAGGTCGTCGTGGACAGTTTGCTGAATGGAAGAAAGAATGGCTACCACTGTAATGACATTTCAAGGGACCAACTGACGACCCTTCCCCTGAATAAACTGGATAGCTGCCACAGCTCAGCAGCCGTAATGAGTGGCATGCTGTCGGAAGACGGTGGCCACATCTTTCTCGGCGATGTTGCTGACTATGAAAGATTCGCGCAGCTTTGTCGCAGCGGCAAAACCGGAGCGGCTGTAAAGTGAGCCAGTCCATTAGAAAAAAATTGCAGTATTGTTACCGACGATCTCTTGTTGTGATTTTGTGCTAGTTTAGATGAGATTGGCATCGATGGCTTTTCATTTAAGTCACAGTGATATGCAACTACTGCACTGTGCACTAACGTGGTGACCACTCACTCTGAAAACCTAAAATGTCGGTTGATCTAGAGTTGTCAGTGAAGTGTCGAAAAATTGATCAAAAAATTATCATAATGTCAGAGCCAATAGCGGCATGGCAATGGAGTGACTGAATTTGCAGGACCTGGAATTTGAAGGACCAGAAAACTTCAAAGCCTGGAATTTGAAGGACTGGATTTTGACGGACCGTGAATGTGATAGGCCAAATTAGGATGAGGCCGAAATACAATTGCAAAACTTTTCGATCTGTGCATGTAACACAAACAGCAATTATTGTCAAACATCAATGAACAAGAAAATGTTTGTCTCACGAAACATGTGCGATGTATCAAATGTAAGCATAATCGAATGGTGCTGAATTTGACATAGGCCTATTGTCTAAATGCAATGAACAACAACAGTAGCAGTGCAGCCTAATTAAGTCGTGTGAGGTTCCCACGCTATTTCAACCGGCTACTTGTTCCCACATTAGTTAAATAGTCGAACAACCATGATGTCAATTCTGCTGTGACAAACTGGACATGCACTCCCCATGGCAACGAGCCTGTCTGTGCAAGAAGTGCAGAATCTTGCATGTCCACAAGGAACTAATGCGACTGGTGATTGATTCCTTTCCTTTTCACTTGCTTATACAGTTGGTTGTCATGCGCGTACAAAAATTCGTGGGATTTCTGTATTCTAGAAAACGTATGCCTACTTTCCATAGTTGAATGGTTATCCTTCATTTAATAACACCTAACAGTCTGACGGGCACGATCATCGAGCATGCACGGTCCTGCACAAAGTTTGATGCCCGTCACGTGAGTCGACATTTCAAACTTCCACCCGAGTCGGTTGCAGTCCGTCAAAATCCAGGTCCGTCAAAATCCAGGTCCGTCAAAATCCACCCCCTGCGATTTGGTCCGTCAAAATCCAGGTCCGTCAAAATCCACCCCTGCAATATGGTCCGTCAAAATCCAGTCCTGCAAATTCAGCGCCCCCATGGCAATAGGGAGGATGCAGTTGTGTACTTGTTCCCCCTAAATTTCAACCTACGGGAAAATTTCCTTCCTGTCCGAAAATATATTTCCAAAAATAGAGAATTTGGGGCTAGTTTGACATTTTAAACATAGATATCTTTTCTGTCAGAAAAATTTAACTTGATGCCTCTCTCCCTTTTTTTAACCCTTGATACTCCTTGTCTTGGACATGTCTTGTCTGGAAATAAAAGACTTTTACATTGTTAACTAATAACTATGGAGAAACAGTAGTACTTAGCAATAACACTGTAATGTGTCATGACATAGGGAGAGATGTCATTAATAGTTGGGGATATTTAAGTGCCTAGTGAGTAGTCATCTCGAGAAAATGTATTTCAGGTTTTCGGTTTTGCACTTACTCGAAACTGTGGGCTGTTAGCGTTCAACCGTTGAGTTATTTTTAGTGTTAAACAACTTCTACTGTAACAAATACTATCATTGCGTCAGTTAACCAAATATTACTTCTACTGTTGTGTACTTTTGCTTCAGGTAGACCACATGGCTAAGGGATGTTGCTGCAGCATGTTTTGCAGGCTGGGTACCCTTACTTTTTGCAGATGAAAAATTTGTTGTTTGCAGGATCTTTTTAATGGATTGAAAGATGCAGTGTTTTCCCACTTGAAAGACGCCGCAGGTGTTTCTGTTAGTTTTCGATCCTCATCATTTCGTGCAGTTATAACGAGAAAATAGAAACTATCAGAAATCTTAAACTTCTGTTCAGGATAGTGCTGTTTATGCCGTATCTTCCAGCAGTAAAGATCCTGAGATTTTGTAATCTGCCTACTACAGAATCTTGATTGCATTTAGTTACTTTTTTCCTTGCTGTTGCCTGACTGCTACAAAAATATTATCAAAATTTGCTCATAACTGTAGTAGTTACTTTAGATCCAGTCAGGCTGTTGAAAATCAAAACTACAAAGTGTGCTTGAATAGGAAGGGAACGAGCGTCGAATCGAATTCTTCATGCTATTGGGATATATGCTCGATTTTTTAATGCATGAGACCACCGGGGAAGAAATTTTCTGTGTGATGAGTGCAATTGTCAGTCTGTAATATTAGCCTGTGTATTGGAAAATTTTGTGGCGTGGCCTATTATATATTTGCACATAATATTATATGTTATGCAGTTTAGACTACGTGTTCTTGCTGTCTGCCATTGTATTGTATTTGCTGTTAGTATTTGTGGTAACTTGCCTGCTTATAGAAAAAAATCCATTGAAACATTATCATACTGAACCAGCACTTTTGACCCCCTTTGTGATAAAAGATTCCTGAAGGCTCTATTTTCTGTTGCTCTAGTTATCTGCATACAAATTTGCATTATAATATACTGCAAATCTGAGTTGGTTTCCGGGTGAAGATGTGAGAATTTTTCTCATCATGAAATCATAATTTCCCAGTCCGCACTTACTGGACGTCAGAAATGAATGCAGATTATTTTTCTACCCAAAGCTGAATGTTGTATTTTTCAAAGTTTATTCCGTCTTGCTGTCATTTGGTAGATATTTTCTCCCTGACAGTTTGATTCAGGAATTTCCGGCCATGTAATTGTGTTTTTCATTTCAGATGCCTGTCATTATTTTTGTGCGTGCGTTTTCATCTAACTTGCAGTGAATTTGCGGTGTGTGCTGTCGAATGCTTAGTTTACTGTATGGAATTCTGGGGACATTACGGGTCCATTGCCCCATTCCCTGTATTTAGCATGTAAGGTGTGGCGCAGTGAATTTGACCCCCAAATTGCATAGTACACCGTCTCAAAAAACATCCCGAACATTTTCAATTGCAACTTGAAGAAGGATTATCAGATTTTAATAATTTTTGGTACGAATATTGCTTAGACAGCTTGCCATTAAATAAATGTTCAATTTCCCACCTCACCCAGTCTGTTTGTGCACTACCTGGGGAAACCAGAAATAATGAAATATTGCTTTTTTTATCCAACGCAGTATTATTGCTTAATGTAAATAACACAAAAAAAACGTATTTTTGTTAACTTTCTTGAGACTTTGGCTGACATTTCATCCAATTGTTTCGTTTTTCGACTGCCTAGAGCAAAATTGCTTGAAATATGGGTGCATTGTGCGAACACAGGGGTAGAGATGCTTTCTGCTTTCATTGACAGCAGTATTGATAATGTTCTGCTTTGGACTAATCCAGACTTACCAGTGACTTCTTGAATTCATAAACATTGTTGAACGTCATCTGGTAGACACACTGCTTCGTGACAGTCAAACCTTGTAATTGACTGGCTGTTGGGGCCGGAGATCTGGATAGATAGAACTTATTTAAGTTTTTCATTCATTCACACACACATGATTTGCTTGGTCAGTTTTCCCCAGCTAGTGCAAGAGCAGAAGTTGGGGTGGGAACTTAAACTATTATTCAATAACCAGTGATGTCAGAAATAGTTAGACCAAAAATTATTAAAATCTGATGATGTTTCCTCAACTTATGATTGATAATGTTGGGGATGTTTTTTCACGTTTTTTGCATATTTCAACGCATATTTCACTTGGTCTGCATTCCCTAGGTAGTGCAGAAGCAAACATTGGATGAGGTGGGAAGCTGAACGGTCATTTGATGGCAAGTTGTGTCGGGAATATTCACACCAGAAATTATTAGAATCTGATAACTTTCCTTGAAGTTACAACCGAAAATGCCGGGGATGTTTTTTTTCGAGACACTGTGTATATTCTTTTACCATGTGATGTAGAAGTCGATCTTTAAGACAATTTTTCGGTAGTGATGCTTTATTTTGTTTTTTCCAGCATCGAAGTTTGAACTGACAAGTGTTGATTGTTGATCTGTAAAAAAATACTATGATGTTGTGGGGTGCTATAGAAGACGCAGTTCTCTCCAGTGCCCCCAGTCATATAGACGTAGGACAGTGTATGCTTTACTGTACAGACTGTACAGAACTGATCTACATCGGTAGCATTAGACGCACAAGTTAATAACCATCGCTGCTTTAGTGCAAGTTGTTCAAGTTAGTGTTAGAAGCCTAAGCAGAAGCTTGTGTTACGTAATTGTTGATTTTGTTGTGACGTCATAACTTAGCTTTTGATTTACACTAGTAAAGGCCATTTTGTTCTGTTGCGGTGCTTTCGTGTGAGATTGTTTATTATGTATTTCATGAACTGGTGAACTGTACGAACGCCTTTGATGTCCGCCTGTTGGTCTGCATATTCTGTCCTGGTTCCTGTTTGTATGAGCCTATGGCTAACTCATTTGCAATTTTGAAAGTTTGCTTTGATGCCGTTTCTCCATTGTATCATTGTTCTTGGTCGTTCTGAGCAGAAATTAGCTAACATAGTGCTGATCTGTTTGGTCCAAGGGTACTTTTCTAGCAACTTTTCTAAGGTTTCTTTGCTAGCATTTCTATGTTCTTCATAATGCAGCCATTTGTTTTGCGTAAGTTTGACGTAACTTTTTGTTCCTGTAGTTTTTCCTCTCAAGATTGTTGTAAGACTGATTTTAATTTTTTTTGTACGTTGTGACTTATGAACTTTTTATAAATTAGGCCCAAGGTTCATGTGACAGTGTGTATACATGAATTGGATTTGTGACCAGGATCACTTTACAGTCTCTGTGTGAGTGATATATACTGCATTTCATTAATTAGCTGTTAGGGCAGCTGGCAGACATACCACCACCTCTGTTAGTCACACTGTGCCTGTATCCTGCATCTCACACTAGCTGAGCTATTAATTTTTATCCCATCCTGCTGAGGGTAGGAGGCTAAGTTGGCCTGAGCACACTGTAGGCTAGCAGTGCACACGGTGTTATTTGCGTTGTTTGTGACTACTGTACTCATCAACGACCCAAGCGGTTGAAGTTCAACCAATCGGTTCAGTTGTTGATCAAATGGTCATTACTGGCACCCGCTGTTTGTTGTAGTAACTGAACTGTCAATTGCCACATTCTGTTGATCCTTTGAAACATTGTCATACTTAATGAAACGTTGTGTTGTTGCACGTGATAAGTTCGCTTTTGCTTGTTTAATATCTTGTTATTGTCTAGTCTCCTTTAACATACTGGTTTCATCCTCATAGGTTGACATGGTACCTAATTGTTTCAGTATAAATTCATCGAATTACAACATTTTTCGTTAATTCGTTCAGTTTCAGCAGCCGCTGCTGCCTATGTCGGAACAACTGTCTAGTCCACCATGACGACACAACGACCTGGCAGACAGATCTTCCAGCAGTAGTCTTTCAGGCTGGCCACAAACCTGGAAAATGTGGAATACTCAAGAGATTAATCTAAACCTGAAAAACTCGAGGAATTATCAATTAATTCTGTGCAACTCCATGGAAAGATTGTAACTAGGGACAATAGAAAATCATGGCAAAAAAACACGGCAGACTTTTGTGAAAATCGCAAAAATCTCTGCACAGACACGACATCAAATCACTGGGATCCTCTGAAACACGTTTGCAGCTGGGGAAAACTGGGGGAGCTTCCTGATTACCATTATTACAAAATTATGCTTTGTTATAATAACTTTTGTAAAAGTAAGTCTATGGCTATAGAAAAGCCTGGAAAACTCTGGGGGGGGGGTTTCTCCTACTTTGTGGCCACCCTGTCTTTGCTCACCCTGATAACTAATAAACAAGAAAATCACACAAGCAAACACAGATAGGTTTACATTGACTTTAGTGATTCTGAACAGCAAACAAAAATATTTCCATCTCCATATTATCTCAAGCTGACAGCACAACTAGCAAAAACCTCAGGAAATGTAGGTCACGGCAAGGTTACCTGACCCATGTCTTGCTTTGAGCATACAAATTATCAAACAGACCATGACAATGAGATGATGACAAAGTACGCGTCAAGTGAATAACTAAAATACAATAATAATTGTATTGCTCGAGTTCGTAAATGCTTGAAAATACAGGTATATGAACGAAGGAACAAGAAATTTTCACCAAGAACAGCATTACTGGTGGCAGAATCTGGAATGAATCATTTGTACATTTTCACTGCCGTCAAATGACAGAAAATTCGCTATGCCAAATACACCGAAAAGTTATTCAATTAACATATGGAATGATATCTCGTTGTTCAGTTGGCAGTAAACATCAAAGCAGTACAGGCTACAGGGCCCACAGTTTTGGCTCACTACAAGACATGCGGACATTTCTGCAGCCAAAGACCATGCTATTCTTCAGGCTTTTCGCCTAACCATAATCTGCAATTGGATAGAACTGCATGTATCAGTATAGCTTCAACAAGCACGAGCGTGCGCATTAAGACAGAATTGCCATCTATAAGACAGTAGACACCAAAAAAAATAGTCAACAATTATATGTACAAACTGGGAATGAAATGTTACGAGATTAATGTCTAACAGCTCAGTAAGCCCTAACCACGTTGCTAAATGTGACAGATCTAATAATAGTGAAAAAAATATTGTTCACACAAAACATTTTCTCCAACTTGCAAAAGCGGTTGACTTCATCATACGAAAATAAGATTTCATGGAGTATCACAGCTGCCTTATTACTGAGATAACAGGATCTTATAACATGGTACCATGCTATGGTAACGAGCATCATTATTTAGTAAATTATGCTAAAAAAACTAACAACAGAAGTCGACTACACTCAAAACAGAACAAACTCTATGCAAGAGTAAAATTTTCACTCTATTTCTGACAAAATCATGTTGCCAATCAAAACAAAAACCATCGACGTTTTATGTCTTGAGAGAATTCGTCAGAAGCGGGGTCCTCATTATGCACAAATCAGCCAGCAGCCAGCAGCTAAGACTGCAAAAACGTCCCACTTTGTGATTGTCCATATCTTCGCCAAATATTAACCGATTTTAAAAATTCTTTCACCAACGCATTCTGTGGACAATTAGCAATAAAGTGATTATTAAATATCCCACCACACCTTAACTGTCGCCACACTACCTCGCAAAATGCAAATGCAAAGAAAACTAACAATAAGAAGCTGCAAGTGTGTTGGTGAACAAAACACACTTCCGACCAAAAATGAAGCGAATGATGTGTACGCTACTACATTTTGTTAGATCCCCTTCTTTAGATATCTGGCATGTTAAACGATATGTTTGCATCTGGCCTTTGTGGTTTAGCAAGCCTACCATTTAATCCACAATGACTACTTTCTCTTCACTACATGTATGCTTCAGTCTGCTGGTTTAGTTGGGGCTGCATGATTTCCAAATCTCTGTTAATAACATTCGCACTCTTTCCCTGTTGCAGTTTATCTTCACAATGTCTGCCAGTATTGTCTGAAAACTAAATTTTTTAACCAGTACAAGTTCTTAATCAGAGCCTTGTCTCCATTGCTAAATGGCACGTTACATCACAGGTATATCATCACTGCATTAAAAATTGTTATTTACGACGTCTGCTTTTGTTTACAAACATCAAAAATGCATGTAAAACTAGGGACACAATTTAATTTCTCTATTAAAATTAGTAAAAATTGTTTCAGTGTGGTGGGATATTTAACAACTACGTTATTGCTAATTGTCCACAGTAAGTGCCAGTGAAAGAATTTTGAAAATCGGTTAATATTTGGCCAAGATATGGAAAATGACAACATGGGACGTTTTTTTAGGACACAGTGTACACACAGAACAAACTCTACTGAACATTAATTAAGCATAGCATCCAGTCTGGATCCAGCTAAGCATGAAGTCAGCAGAAATAATGCGTGGTGGAATGAGAAGGTAGCTTTATCATCTCTAGGGACCAACTTAATTCACGATTTCACGGCCGAGACATTTTCCGTGAAATTGGCCTTCTTCCGTGAAAAACGCCGATTTCCGTGAAATCCGTGATTTTTCATGAATTTTAGCGCTTTTAGTTTAATTTATGACAATTCCAGAGTTTTATCAGCAGCTTTTGTACGGATGTTGCTGTTTACCACATGTCGCACTTTAGCACTAAGTAGTCGACATTGACTGTCTTGAGTCTTGACTTAGTGTAGCAAATATTCGTTGTTCTGAAATTTCTTCGTTTGCAATAGCGCAGCACCTCGAACTAACGTCTGTGGGGCCCGTGAATTTCCCATGAATTTGCGAAACTCTTTCCGTGAATTTTCTGTGAAATTTGACACATTTTAAAAATTCTGCCGTGAAATCATGCATTTTTTTCCGTGAATTCGGTTGGTCCCTAATCATCTCTCTTCATCTCTCACTTAGTCACGATCGGTTTTCTTGGCGATCTCTAGCACACTGGAATACTGCAGGTCTCCGTGGTCGTTGGCTTGGATCGACTTTGCAATACCCGTGCCGAATGCTTTCTTCAATGCATCTTGGCTGCTCGAGTACAACATCTTCTGCTTGATGGACGCCGTGTCCGGGCTCCTGCGATAATGATGATACACAGAAAAAATATAATAACACCAAATCTATGAGATCTATATAGCACCACCCATGGAGTACAAAGATACAGATCCAAACTGCTTAAACAACTGACTAGACAACAGAAAGGAGTAAAATAGGAACAAAATAGAAACCAATTAGATGGTGGTTATGACTCCATCGACTATTATGCCTCCGCAAACATGTGACAACTACAATGCCAAAAAGTGCATTTTGGAGCTCCACCGTGACCTTGACCCTTGATCTTTTGACCCCAAAATTTGACGCATTCATCCTTGCCCCAAATCGTGAAAAGTCTGAGGAAATTCCACCAAGTAACACTCGAAGAACTGCTAACAAAAGCATGCACACGCACAGACGGACACACATGAACACTCCGGAAACAATGCCTCCGGCCACTATGTTGGCGGAGACATAAAAAACAGCTTGGGCCAATAGTCTCAATACTGACACACTATGTGTCCGTTGGCGTCCATCCTACTTAGATGCGCAATGCTAAGCCTAATGTCTGATATTTTGAACTGAAAATTGGTAAAAACAATGCCTACTTTCGCCCTGGGAAATATAAGGCTGACAGTACCTGGCACAAATTTTGCTTCTCTACACCGCTGTTTTCTAGCTAAGATCCGATACAGGCAAGACCCATATTAGGACGGCCACACAATAAAAAACAACACAGATTAAATCTACTATAATCATTTCTAACAGCCTACGTTTACCGTTCAGCTAGCCTACTTCACTTGGACTCGGTGCTGCCACCCATATGGCAAGCAGGTGGGTGGGGTCGAGGAAAGCAGATGCCCAGAAGAGATGAGAAATTCCTCCAGGTTTTCAGTCAGGATGGAACACGCCTGCGATGTGAGTCACTAAAGTAAGCTGGCGCATTCTTGGCCTAGTTAATGCTGAACCACGCTCCACGAAACTACTTAGCGGAACTTTTACTTACTTGGTTAAGCCCAAAAACAGCATGCGGAAACAAAAAGTTATTAGTTCTTAAAAACTGCTACATAATGATACAACCAGGGGCGTCATCGTGGGTGAAAAAAGTAGGCAGGGCAAAAAGTTGTAATTTTCTCCACAGATTCTTAAAATTTCCGACAGAGAATTCCTACAGACAGCTGCAAATTTCGGACAGAGGAGATTATGGTGGGATTTTTTCAGCTTTAAATTTTGCATTTCTGTACAAAAAAAATTAACATTCAGTCAAGATGATTTTCCGACAGTCCAAAATGTAGACGGAGGGAGTACGATGCAGTGGACATGACACGGCATATCGAGAGGACATGGAAATAGATTGCTGACCACATAAAGAAGAGAAGCTTATTCTTCTCCATTCCGGCTCCGCCCTCATACACAAAATCAAACAAGCCATATCTACACTCCTTGTTCTGCTCGGCGCTGTATAGATCAGCAACAAATTCATCGAATGTTGCACCTACAGTCATCAACCAATCAACCAGCCAATCAGAACTGCCTCATTAGCATAGATGATTCAACATTAATAGTACAATAAACACATTAAGGTTTAGGTCATAATGCCAGGGTAAGATTTTCCACAGAGCCAGGAGATATGAGATGTTAGCAGGTAAAACATGACTGAGTGGTTATGTTCCAGACTCGGGATCCAGCAACCATGAAAGCTTGGTAGCAGACTGTTTAACAATTCACTGGTACTACCAAGAATAATTCGTACAGCACCATAACACCATCAAGCTTCACACGTGGACGTGGGCAGGGAGCAATGTCTGAATAAAGTCTGAATATAAACAAAGCTATTTAAGTTTAACCAAGTGGCAACAGACTGAACTTAGGATTTTGGTGGCCCCATGCAAACCAAAATTTGGTAGCCCCTGTCCAACACCGATCATGACCAATCGCAACTGAATCTTAATGAGGTAAACATGTATCTTGTGTTGGCCAGGCTTACAAACTTCGCTACTGATACTCATTATTCTTTTGTATCAGGTTTACATAATCAGTTCAAGATTAGTCATAATAAAATTAATATTACATAGTAGCAAGAAATGCCTGACTGACAATTACCATATACTGTAACTTCATAGTTTAAGCACAATTAAACTGAGTTAATCACAACAAGCAAAGTCCATCTACGAATAACAGTTACAAAAAATGAAAAAGCGTAATGAAGAAAACATTGCCAAATCTGCTAGCCCCCTGCGGTGCATATCCGACATACTCCCTAAGACCAGCTCTGGTAACTGTCCATGCAAACTTGTAAGAAAATGAAGTCTCTCACCAGTTACGAAATGCATACATTACATGATTTATTTACACCTAAACAATAACCAAAGCAATAGCAAATAGCCACATGTCATGAAAGGCTATGGAAGTTCCTGCATCGCTTATGCGACTACCACTGACTTCAGTGTTTCAACGTGTAAGTATTACTTTAATATCTGATTCATTGAGTTGATTAATTAACAACGTTTGTTGTGTCCTAGACAAAAGTAGAACATTCAAGCTTGATGTTGCATACTTGGATCGGCTTGTTTGAGCACCACGATCTGAGTCACATCATCAGGGGTGAAGCCGAACAGAATGTAGCGGAACTTCTTGTCCATCTTGATCTCCTGGAATATCGTTTTGCACGCATTGTCCACTTTTACACCAGAAGCCTGCAAAAGTGCAAAGCCACAGCCCCCACAGATAATCATTACAAACGGCAGACATTGCAGCTGTTTGAACTATCTTTTGGCAATGTAACTGGTCATATCAATGAAGTTAATCAATGTTGGACCCCGGTTAGTACTTGGTTGTGCGACTGTACTGTAGGCAGATGGGTAAATGGTAACTGGAACTTTCGTACCAGAGAACTTTCATACACAGGTGTAACCTTCGTTCCCTGGAACTTTCATTCCGAACAATGATAGGAACATGGAAATTTCATCCCTAAGAGCTAAATTGTGATCACAACTTTGTAAGCCAACATGTATGATGTGCGACACACGCTTTCCTTGTAGGCCTAATCCAATAACCAGAAGCAGAAATCAAAGCACATTGGAGTAAGTACGTGCATATTTAAAGTGCACAATGTCAGCCAGTGGCCAAATCTGAGGTGCAGGACCCAGATATGTTCAAAGACAAAAAAATTATTTTGTATAAATAACATTATGAACACATTTTGAAGTAAGGCGTCTAGCCCGCCCCCTTGCCCAGTGCATGAAACGCATAGTCCACTGGCATGGCTCCACCCTGCCTATTGCTTTGCTTCGGTAATAGCTGTAGATGGGCTTTGAAACACGTTTTTCACGCTCAAATGCCCAAAAACCGCTGGCGACATGGGCTTCACCCCAGACCCCACTGGGGAGCTTATAGCGCTCCCCAGGCCCCCTGGCTGGATTCAAAAGAAGAGAAAGGGGGGAAAGGAATACGAAGTGGACTGGAAAAAAGGAGGGAGAGAAAGGGAAGGCAAGAGAACGGAAAGACAGGAAGGGAGAGGAAAGAAGGGAGGGGAGGGAAAGAGAAGAGGGATCACCAGGTCGGTCAAATCATTGAGGTCAGGCAAGCCCTTCGCAGCATCTGGGGGTGACCTGGTCGACCTGGCTTCAGGATTTTCTAACATCGAAATGACATGGTTGCTTTACTGCACTGGTGCCGTCACTGTGCAAAAATGCATGAAAATATGCCATTTCAGCATCGGGACGAGTGGAGTTTACTGGGCGCCATAGGAATACACCTATCCCTAACTCTAAACCCTAATCCTAACCCTAACCCTATTGGTAGTTATACGGTATATATGTGAAATAATAGGTGCAATGTATTCCTATGGCGCCCAGTAAACTCCACTCTACCCTCAGCATCGATTTTTAAAAAATTTCTGGGGCATGCCCCCAGACAACCATGCTGGGGAGGGGCTACAGCGCCCCTCCCCAGATCCCACCCTCGCTCGCGACCTTCGGTTTCTCTATTGTCTCGCCCTGACATTTTCCCCCGGGGCCCCAAAAATGTTTCAACAGCACGACGCCCCTGTTTGTCGGTACACCGTTTATACCAAACCGGGTTAATGCACGCGGTTGGCGCAATTCTTCTCACTGTCTGTCGTAATTCAACCTACTCACCATGGTAATTTAACAGATTTATGCTGTAGAAACCGCGGAGAAAACTGACAGGTATTATCGAAAGAAATTTTAGTAACGCCGACTGAACGGGATCATAGACACACAACTATCTTTGAAAGAGCTCTTCCTGAAGTGAACGAGCGGTCCTATTATATTGGTGATTCATTGCAAGGGGGTGACAGCATGTAACGAGTGGAGGTTATTAGCCGTTGTATAAAAACGGTACCCCCTCGAACAAACTATATTGTGTTTTGAAATAATATTTATAATACGCTGCTAAGTTTGTGTATATATTGCACGTTTGGCTTTAATTATTTATTCCTAGCTACAAAAATGGAATTAATAATTAATGTCATGTCCCACTTTTTCTGTTAAACTGGACTAGTCGAGTTACGCCACGCCTACATATGAATAGTGAGTGACAAGTTGGCAACGGCGAGACTGTCCATAAAAGGATTGTTGTACGTCGTTGACTAGCCGACTTGATATGGGTGCGAGCAAGTTGGTTGCAAAAGGGCTTTTCATTCACGTCATGTGTTACTAAATATAACAGATAGATAAAAATAAATGCGTACGTTAATGTCTGCGTATCATGAATGGCTTCTGTAGAAACCGTGAAAACTAAGAAAACTGATCGAAAGTCATGTTTTCACTGCTAAAAACCATATACAAAAAGCCCAGCTGTCGCTAGGACAGCCGACCGTATGGTTGTCAGTGACCTTCATGGTCATCCAAGGTCAATGATTTCCATCTAATCTAACACAGGGCGTAAGGCTTAAATTACCATGGTGAGTAGGTTGAATTACGACAGACAGTGAGAAGAAGATACGTCACATTCTATAATAGTAACTTTGACCGCATCTCGCACCGTTTCCGAGATATGCATGCCACTTAGCCTAGCTTAAGACATTCCATTGCATAGTGCGTTATGACCATTCAAGGTCTTCCAAGGTCATTTGAAAGCCAGATATATATTAGTGGTCAATAGCAATTAATCTAGGCCCTATATATCTTGCACCGTTTAGCCACAATACATTCGTGACGGACGGAGGACAACCATGACAACGAGCTCGACTGTTAAAGTACGCGCAAAAACGTAGGCAGGTTGCCCCAATGCTGCAGTAGGCCTACATACGTTGGCTCTGTGCAAATATCATTCGTATTCGTAAGGGCACCAAAAATTTTCGTTTTAAATGTGGAAAAATTTACCTCCTTTTAGTGAAAAGTGCGCGAAAATTCCCGTGTGCCACAACTGGTGAATTTGTATTTTTATTGTTTTTTTACTTCGTTATTGTGCTTGTTGAAATATAATTCTCGTAATCCCGTTTTAGACAGTTCTTCCGTAAGAATATATTATCGTATCTTAATTGTAAGTCAGAAAATCATTTTTTTTCAAGTTACTCCGCGGAAGAATTTGCAAGATGTTTGCATTTTTGTACTTACTTCAAGTTACTTGCTTGTTACCTGTAGGTCCATTGGCTGGAGAACATTAGCTTTTGGTGCCCACACTGTTCGTAAACTTGACCGAAGTCATCGCGACATTCGGCGCTAGGGAAGGTGTATGTTATGGAGTGCGGAATGCGGAATTTCGAAAAGGTGTACTTTGCGGAATTTCCGTTGCGGAAAAAGCATGCGGAATTAGGTGTAATTTGCGGAATTAAAATTGCGGAAATTGTTGTTGAGTTGTGACAGTCAGTTGAATAGGTCACAAGCACTGCGCTCTTACATCATACCCTGAAACACACATTTAATAGAACGATTTTTACGTTTTTTTCTTGTCAGGCTTTGCTTTTTTATTTAAAAACCGTTTATTTTAAATTTTCTTATAAAAACGGTCATTGTAAGTTTTATCAAGAACACATCAGTCAACGTATATTAAAAGTCTTTAAACGTTTTTACATTTTAAAACATTTTATTCTTTTCTGGAACGTTTTTGGGCTGACGGATAAGCCTGTTGTCTGCTGTGGACTCATAAATACAATCTATCTTCATTGTGACCTTGAGGCTCGATTTTATAAATTTTTTGTTAAAACATTCTTCTTCCATGAGTCAATTCGTAGAATTTTTTATCAGTTAATTCACAGGAAAAAAATAGTATTGCTGGTGCTACCAGATGTTAGATTTTAAGGCTAAAATGCACCAAATTTGATTTCTGCTGGAGCTGCGCTCAGACCTTGCTGGGGGAGCTCACAACGCTCCCCTAGACCCCCAAGTCGCCTTTGAGGAGTCCTACTGAAAACCAAATATTTGACTTTTGAGTTTATAAGGTTTTTAAAAAACCTTTAAAACTTCATTTTATCGGACCAATTTTTCAGCCTGGGCATTAGAGGTAGCACTAATTGCTGAATCGGCCGATTCGGAACATCTCCATCAGCGAATCAGCGAACTGCAGATACTGAATAAACAGCATATAAAGAACGAAGGAATTAATATTATTGCTTATCCCCACTCAAAACCCGATGCAGTTCTCTGAATCGACTGATTCAGAAGATCTCCATTGGCGCCGATTCAGCAATTAGTGCTACCGGGCATTAGCTGCCTTTGACTCTGATCATGCAGAGTATTGTTTCGAGACTTATTATTATTTTATTAAATGTGTGCTATGGTAAACAGATAATTTGAATTTTGTGGAATGTGGAAAAAGTACAAGGTGTAATTTGCGGAACATTCCATAACCAAAATTCCGCAAATTACGTCTTTTTGAAATTCCGCATTCCGTAATCCACATTTCGCAAAATACACCTTTCCATACACCGCCAGTGTTAAAGCACCGGATGTGGTAAAAATTTGCATTAAGATTGCCATCTCAGATTGCTTCAGAAGTGACTGAAATAGGTAGAATTAGTGTTGTTATGCATATTTCAAACCAACTTAATTGTAACAAACTGCAAAAAATTAAGTATCGAGACTCGAGATTCGAGAACATAGTTGGAGGTTTGGGTGGGAAGATGCTTAAAAGCACAAGGAGAACGAACTAAAATGATGTAAAAACAGCAAAAACCTAGTGGTGCCTTCTGGCAAATCAACCACATACTACAGAAAATACTAAGAATGAGTGTGACACTGAATAAGCAGCATGTTGAGCAAGAATAGTTGCACTCACCCAAGGTGATTGTCCCAGAATGCTGCACTTTGTGGTACTTAGGTGTCATTGCAAGCATAACAACTACATAGTGTCTGGATTACATTGAGACTTGGGGACATTTTGAACAATGCATATTTTTATCTGTCTCATTGCTATAGCATAGCATGGGACAGATTGTAAAATCACTTGCATCTCTGTCATTCTGTGAGTCTGTCTGTAAACACTCCTACAGCAACAATTTTGGTTCGACTTTGATGAAATTTTGCACAGTGATTCAGGGCCCAAAAAGTAAGATCTAATTTGTTTGGGATAAAAATCTGTTAACTTCTTCCCCTATTTTACCCCAATTTTAAAAAAAAATTGCATTATGGCCTGTGGGGACTTCAAAGCGGTATAACTCGGTCCCCGTAAAAGATAATCGCGCGCTGTTTGCACCTACCCCCCTTTTTGGCCTAGGCTATCCGACGGTGTGATTTAAATTTTTTCCTGTTGATCCCTGTTGCCATGGCGACGAATTTTGGGACAAAATTGACTACAACTCAGCCCCCGAAAAATAATTGCGCTCTGTTTTCACCTACACTCCTATTTTCGGGCCCGGGCTATCCGATGGTGTCATTTAAATTTCTCTCCTGACAACTCCTGTTGCCATGGCAATGAATTTTGGGACAAGATTGACTACAACTCGGCCCCCGTGAAAGATAATTGCTCCCTGTTTGCATCTACCCCCCTATTTTTGGGCCCGCGCTATCTGATTGTGTCATTTTAATTTTTCCCCTGCCAACCCCCATTGCTATGGCAACGAATTTTTGGACAAAATTGACTATAACTTGGGAGATAATTGCATGCTGTTTTCACCTGCCCCCTATTTTTGCACCCGGGCTATGCAATGGTGTCATGTAAATTTCTCCTCTGAACTCTCTGTTGTCATGGCAACCAACCGTTTTTATTTATTTATTTAAACAATTCACAGTAACTCAAATTAGAACAGGACGATAAGCAAACATCAATTAAGTAGTGCAGACACTGAGAAAACTGCAAAGATGCCAAGGCTATATGCGCTAACAGACACCTTTAAAAACAAGACAAACAAATATCAAATGTACAAGGAAAGCTAAGTATACAATAGTTGTTTTACACATAATACAAAAAAACTGAGTGGGGTCTGATTTTTTCACCAGAGACCTAAACTTTTTAACACTGTTTAAGTCGTTTACAGTCATATTAAGGGCACGTTGCACCAACCATACTTAAATTTAAGTATATGCTTAACCACCGTACTTAGCAGAAAATGCATTGCACCAACACCATTTAAGCAGGCCAGCCTGCTTAAACACTTAAAAATAAGTGGCCAAAGTTGGCCACTTAAATTTAAGTGGTACTTAACTAAGTATGTACTTAAAATTGGTTGGTGCAACTGGCCCTAAGACTATTCCATGGAGCAACAACACGTACACAATAGAAGTGCTTTCGTATGTCAATGTGAGAGTGACTGGTCATAAGCTTCCAGTCATGTCCTCGTGTTCTTGAGTGCAACCATACATTGAACATATTTTCATAATTAACGATGTACTTGCTAAATAAAATTTTGTATGTGAGCACAAGGTCCTGCTGCAGCCTGCGGAGTTCAAGACTTTCAAGCCCAATATCAGTAAGTCGTCTACTGTAGGTTTTGCCACCCATGCCAGGCAGGCGCTTGGTGAGTCACCTCTGAACTGATTCAACACGCTTAATATCTTTGAGTAAGTGAGGGGACCAGACACTAGAGGCGTATTCCAGAAGCGGTTGCACATATGTGATATATGCTCAGATAAGAGTACTGGTGTCCCTAGAACGAAAGCACTTGTGAATTAGATTAGCTCTAGCACAAGCACGGGTAACAATATCGCGTATGTGGTTATCAAACTTCAGAGATCTATCGATAAACACACCAAGGTCTTTAACAGCATTAACATCACACAATGGATTGGAGGCAAGACTAAATGCATAATTCGTTTCATGGCTACCAACAGAACATTTTTTATGCGATATGTTATTCAAAGACAAAATTGGCTGCAGGCTCGCAAGAGTGTCAAACGCTGAAACGCAGCTGCTAAGCTATATACCGTGGCAATGGGACAGATACCTCGTTCCACAGAACGTATTTCTAGTCGAAGGAAAAAATACTTTTATATTGGCCAAAAATGTTGACAATTTTACTATAAATATTTACTCACTTTTTTGTAAGGCCGATTTAAGTGAAAAGTCGCATTTTCTGTCTTGGTTTGGCCACAGTTTGGCATGGCAACGGTTGCAAATAAACTGTTAAGTGAACTTTTGGTTTGCAAGTCAAGTTAAGTTTGGTTTGTGTTAAGCTGTTACGGCCGACTAGTGGCCGTTCCGTGTAGTTGACCTGCTCGGTAAGCGTCAGCTTAATGTACCTGCAGTGTCCTGCAGCTGAGATTAGTTGGCAGAAATGTGTGATCTGTCATACCAGCAAAAAACTGCAGTGCTCTGCTCAGTGTTGTCGACAAGACGAAGAAATGATTAGCAGTTACACGCGGTCACTGCTATGCAATTGTGAAATTGAGTAGCAATGTCTTGCAATTGATTAGCAGCTAACAGAAGTGGCAATAAATGTATAGTTGAAGCTGGGTATGTTAATTTTGCCAGCAAGTTATAGAGCTTTTTCAAGTTGAGTGCGTGCTTTGGACCTGTGTGGACTTTGTTTGGCCAAGATATTCACCCGCAGTTGTGTTGGAACAAAGCGCTCCTAGGTGGCATTGTTCGTGTTGTCTGAAATACAATCATACCGAGTTGAGCCGCGTCAAGAAATGTAAGGGTGAAAATGATTTGTTGGCTGCTGACGTTATAGCAAATTAGCAAGTAAATGTGAAAAACAAAACACACGTCGCAGGTGTGCATGTGATGCTGAACAGTATGCAGTCAGTCTCTGGTGCCGGACAGTGGATCTCCAATGCTGGACATTTGGTCTCTTTGACCAGATGGTTGGTCTCTGGGGCCAGATTGGCAGTTTTTGGGGCCGGACGTTCAGTCTCAAGGGTGGGTCAGTTGGTTTTTGAAGTTGGACAGTCAGTCTCTGGAGCTAGAAGATCAGTCTCTGAGGTCAGACAATCTGTCTGGGACTCTGGGACTACGGTAGATGGTCAGTCTCTGGTTCCGGACAGTCACCCTCTTCAATGGACAGTGGATCTCTGGGGCTGGACAGTTGGTCTTTGTGACCAGATGCTTGGTCTCTGAGGCCAAACGGTTAGTTTCTGTGACCGGACATTTGGTCTCAAGGGCTGGTCAGTCGATCTTTGAGGTTGGACAGTCGGTCTTTGGGGTCAGATGGTTAGTCTCTGAGGTCGGACAATCGGTCTCAAGGGCTGGATGGTTGGTCTTTGGGGCCGGACAGTCGATCTCTTGGCAGGACAGTCGGTCTCTGGGGCTGGATGGTCGGTCTCTGAGACTGGACAATTGGTCGCTGGGGCCAGACAGTTCATCTCTCGACTGTAAAGTCGGTCTCTGAAGACAGATGGTCGGTCTTTGGAGCCTGAACTGCCTGGTGGTACATTTCTGTGGCTGAGCAGTTGGTTGTTTGCCAGCCAGTTGGTCTCAGTCAGTCTCAAGGGCTGGATGGTCAGTTTCTGTGGCCAGATTGTCGGTCTCTCAGGTCGGATGGTCAACGTCTGGGGCTAGACAGTCGATATCAGGAACCAGACAGTCGGTCTCTGAAACTGCAAAGTCACTCTCTGGGGCGATTGCACACTGGCAGTCAGTTTCTGGGCCAGACGGTCGATCACTTGGGCTGGGTAGTTAAAACACTGCTGCTATATAACAAGTTTTACGTCATTTAAATTGACTAATAAACATTATTCTTACGTTCTTTGCACAAGAATAAGTTTCTATGGTGGACTGATGGCTTATGTAGATCGACGTGACTTTCCGTCATTTTTGCTGCCCATCTCAGCGATCATGTTATTAGTCCGCCCGAAAACGATAGTTTTCGGAAGGACTTATGTTTTACTGCAGACGTTTTTTTATATTTTTTCTCCACTCACGAGATCTCCGAGATGCGTGGGCCGACCGGTGTGAAATTTTGCACGATGGTCAGTACTAGGCCCTATTTTATAATGCCGGTCCAAAATTTTGGGGGTACACCC
>Ga0209367_1002590_pt1 | contig 23994 bp, 6 predicted proteins | sample WorMetLIZISLAND2_FD_187412 | JGI IMG/M metagenome (GOLD analysis project Ga0209367, IMG submission 187412) | Marine gutless worms symbiont microbial communities from Max Planck institute for Marine Microbiology, Germany - Olavius geniculatus... ... | reverse complement strand
GCCTCACCGAGAATGGTCAGATGACATTGAGCAGTGGTGTGGGGCAACCCTGCAGGAGTTAAGCCACGCTGCCCTAGATAGGCAGCGGTGGGCAGCGATAGTAACAATGGCGTCAGACACCAACGGGCATTGAGCCCACGGTTGTCGATGATGATGATGATGACTGTCAAATTTACAAATTTAACAATTCTTTTGCTCACTGTTTTATCATCAGCTTTTAGAGGTTTTGTTTCCAAACCCACAGGTTTTCTACCTCTTGATTCCGCTGGAAACATCGGTCTCCAGACACTCTGAAACTTCCACTTGGCCTATGCCGCTGGGCTCACGGATCATTGCATGGGGTTCCGTGAGTGATTTTGACACTTACTTAGGGTTCTGCTGCAGCAAAAAGGTTGAAAAACACTGGTGTTATCTATCCTATCTGAGCATGGTTTAAGTATGATACAGCACTGTGTACTCCTCGTTTATTCACTCCAGCAGTGCAGTATAGAGTACTTAAAAAATCCGCAAACCAGGAATGGCGCCTTTCCGCTGGCTCTGATGTGGACGCAACTCAAAGCAGCCTAGGATGATCTGAGTGAGTCGGAAACATGTATCAAGTCGCTGGAAGTTTGCATCGGGATGAATGTTGTCGATGCACAAACACCACAACCAGTCAACAAATTCTACAAAAAACAAAATATTCAACACAACTGCACAGTGCACAGTAGCGGAACATATGTGACATGTGAGTGTGTCCTCTTCCCTAGCTTTTGCTCATATCCAACACACAGAGAGACAACCAGACTCAGTTGACCTGGTTGGCCGGTTACATAATGAAGTGGTTTACCGATCTGACAACGGTCAACCATCCAAGTACTAACCGGGGCCACTGTACATTAACTTCATTGATCAAACGCAACACATTGACCACTGCGCCAAGCCAAGCCACCACACGAAAAGAAAAACATCACAAAAAATGCCACTGACCGAAAGCTTCCGAGACGTTTATGGCACTAATGTCTGCAGCAACACGTCGACGTAGCAGCAGCAAGCAAGAATCACGAAGACGTGTGAGCACAGCGTGGACACTGGTCACCAACTGACGCCGAAATGCTGCCTCATCAATGTTCAGATTATACGGCAAATACACTGTCAGCAGACGCAGCTCATCATGACTCATCGATGCTATAAATAATAACAGAAATTCCAGTTACTAGCTGCAACTGCTGCAGTTTATAACTGCACACAGCATTACAAAGTCCAATCAAAACAAGTTTATTTCAAAAAATGACAGCATGACTGCAGCATTGAAGAAAGTTACAGTCAAACCAGTGACAATACAAAATAAGTAACAAATAAAAAACTATTAAAAATCAAAATTACACAGCTGTATACATGTAGGTAACTCTACTTACTAGGCAACTGTATTTTTATAGCAAATTGGACAAATGAATTATAAAAAACTAGAAGATTTGGGAAGTTCTGAGATGCAGGCCAGATGAGCTATAAGTCTGTGAACTGAATCACAGCAAAGAAGAGGCAACAGATAGTGCAGGCAGATACTGCTAAAGTGCTAATGAGAACAGATTTTTCAGCAAATAATCAACAATTTATAACATGCAACTTGATTACGAAGCCACTAACATCGAAAAAGTACAATGACGTAAAAATAAGCCTAAAACAAACTCACCAGTTGTACGTTGTGACGAAGACAAGAAACCGAATGCCATTAATCGCAAATTAGTGTCAGAATGCTTCAACGCAGAATGCAGATACTCAGCTTCCTGACACACATTCAGAATGATCCTTAAAATTATATAAAAAAACAGTAAAATATGATATTATAAAATATAAATTCAGTTCACAACTCAAATGATAAACCTTTCACAATGTTTTCTGCTAATGTGTACAGTAGCAAGAATGAAAAGTTCTTAGACTGACTATACACAGTGAAATCACACGAATCAAAAGAGCCATTCATATTAATTTTGTTAATATCAGATTGCTGCAGAAGGTATTTTACAAATGCTTTACCTAATATGGAAATCGATGACATACTAACCAAAACACAAAAAAAGACGACTTTGATAAATTTAATTGCTAAAGTACCGTAATAAATTTTAAAGCGCATCAACCCATATGTGCTACATGCAAGTAAGCAAGTAATTTGAGCAAAGCTCACGTGACGTGCGATAGCAGCGTTCCTGCCACTCTGGCAATCCGTGTACAGCATGCAATAAAATAATAATAATTTTATATGAAATTCACTCTAAAAATGTGTGTCGCTGCCCAAAATTGCTAACAAATTTACTAAAAACCCCTATTTTAGGGGTTCAAGGTCAGTCAAGGTCATCGATATTGATACTACTAAGAAGCTCATCACTAGTGCTTGCTATTATAAGCAGGAAGTCTGTGCCTACCTGCAACTGTTTCCATGCTAGACAAGGCAATATCAGTAAAATAACCACTTTATAAAGGGGTATCCCTCTTTTACGCTTGCTTGTGCAGGCCTTCTTGGACCTAAGGGGTCGGGACTTAGACAGCTAAAATCTACGCTCAATGCTGGAAATTACAAATGTGGGTTGCCTTAGTCTATCTCCAACCATTTTGTCGCAACTTACTGTTAAAATGAGTGCTGCAGCCAAAAATTGCGAAAAAAATTCAACAAAACCCCCCTTTTTGAGGGGGGTTCAAGGTCGTTCAAGATCATCGATGTTGACAAATCTAAAAAGCACGTCATAAGTGCTTGTTATGATGTGCAGCATGTCTGTGCCTATCTGCAACGGTTTTCACGCTATACAAGATAATTGTGATAAAATAACCACTTTTTAGGGGGGTAGCTGTCTTTGACGCCCGTCTGCGCCGGCCTTCTTGAACCAGGGGGTCGGGACTTGGACTGCTAAAATCTACGTTTAATGCTGAATATTTCATATGCAGGTTGTCTTGGTCTATCTCCAGTCATTTCGTCGCAATTCAGTGTTGAAATGTGTGCTGCATCCAAAAATTGCGAAAAATTCACTAAAAACCCCTTCTTGGTAAGGTTTAAGGTCGTTCAAGGTCATAGATGTTGATAAATCTAAAAAGCCTGTCCCCAGTGCTTGTTATGATAAGCAGCTTATCTGTACCTATCTGCAACCGTTTTCACACTATAAGAGCCAATAGTAGCAAAATAATGTCCTTTTAAGGGGGTACCCCTCTTTGACGCCCTTGTTTGAGAGAAATTCCCTGTCCCACAGGCAGGAAATTTTGTCACAAAAAACCGGAGTCCTTTGGCAAGGTAAAGATTTTGTGATCCTATCTTGCAGCATTTTGATACAGATCACGAGTGTGACAGACAGACGGACGGACGGACGAACGGACAGACAGACGGACGCCTAGACGATGGCTAAGACGCGCGATGCATTCTGCTATCGTGCAAAAAAACTGATGCAAACTATGACCAAAGTAAAACAAACAACTTAACTTACCCAAGCAACATCACAGCCACAAGTTCTGGCAACAGTCAAGACGGAGATGAGACCAACCAGACTGCAACGACTACGACGTTCGTCACGAAACTGACTTATCATAGGACCGAGTGAGCCAGGCAGACTTTGCAAAGTAACTGGCAGCCATTGCTGACAAGCATTGCGACTCTGCAAGCTGATTGCACACACATACTAACAGGAGCCACTCAGCTTACTTCAATATCAGAGCACAAAATCACAGCAAAAAGGCAAAAAACAGACGTGATGATAGAAATACAATGAGAAAACTGATAAGACAAATAAAAAGCCATCTATATTTGAAATCCCAACTGAACAACTGAACATACTTCAGTTGCTACAGTGATGGCAATGACGACATTACGGTGATGATCATTATTTACAAAAGCCACAGTAATTTGGTAAAAGACGGAATCACTTTGTTTGTAATTCACCAGGTGGCAACATAAAACTGATGGTTTGGCTGTTATTTGCAACTGCACATTTTGGCTTGCGGTTCAAATCCCTGAATCATCCTTCCCCTAGGGTCAGAAATCCCCTTCTCTTGGAGTTCCAACCCCCATCTGACACAGTGCTCTTGGATGCCACAAGTGTACCTGACAAATAGCATCTAAATAAACATTAAGCAGGATTCCCAAATGTGACAGACAGACAGACGGAGTAACATGTAGAAATAAGTATAATCGCTTGCACTACAAGAAGTGATTCTGCCTAAAGGCAGTAACTGCAAACAGTAAGCAAGCCTACAGAAATCATTTCAAACAAAAGAAACCTGTTTGTGCTAGTGATAGCTCCAAATACTGATGGCCAGCAATGTGTCAACCATAACTCTAAGCTGTTAGCTTCACAACTAAAAAAAAATGACAAAATCAGATTATAAAAAATAACATTCACACAAAATGCATACAAAATTGAAAATACTTAATAGACAACTTCATGGCAAACATAAAATGGTACCATACAAAATTAAAAGTTGTATGGTCATCGCCATAACATTCAGCCAATTTGTCTTATCACTATTCCAGTAACAATGTAAAACATGATTACTGATTAAGTAATTAATTTCAATCTGAGTCCATTTTATATCCCATACAAATACTAAAAAATTGCAGTGGTTCAATGTACAAGCTATTTCATGCAAAAGTCTTCACATTAATACTAAAACATACAAAGATTAACACAGAAACACACAATGCATGGGAGTAAACGAAGTGACCAGAGATACACTTAATACCACTGTAGATATATGACATGTTACCAAATGATGGCCAGAATGCGGTGATAAACTTGTGTTGCAGATGGACACAAGAAGTTCGTCGACAAACATCTTTGCAGATCAGGCAGAATAGCTGGACAAGCAGCGATTGCCTGCAAACACAACAATCCAGCCACCGCATCACAACTTGCTGGCAAAAAAAGACATTGAACTAATAACCTTAAATAAAGCATGATTTACAAATAGACCAAGGTTCATGGCACCAGTAGTATTACCGGCAATTTCAATTAACCCAACTAATCTGGCAAACAACCCAAGTCAGACAGACAGCTCTGTTAACAGTCAGCAGCTTTAACCGAAAGAGTCAGTATGCCAGCAGTCCTGGCAGCAAATCCTAATGTTATGCAGAACTCGCAGTCACCATCTTTCCATAGTGGTAGCTGTAACCATCACCAGTATTCACTCTCCCTACTCACAGAGGGATGGCTAGGCTGAGTTGACCTCGGTGGCTTAGTCAAATATCAAGACAGTCACATGTTTCAGTACTAACCGAGCTCAACAATAGTCAACAGTAAGTAAATTTACTGACATGACCAACGACGTTACAGTTGTCACCACTTTACTTAGCCATCAGCCCATCACCCTAGCCTGTAATTTAGCACTCTAATAAATAAAAATGGTATACAAAAGGATAAATGATATTTCAAACATAGTTACAGAACAGAAAGCTGTGCACCTGGTCTGGAGGCAGATGGCGCAGAATAACAGTGAGAAAGATGTATTTCGATTTAGTGTACCACATCATTTTGCGTATTTTCATAAACATCACTGTCGCCAAACTGGAATGCTCTAATAACAAACAACACACATTCGCTCGTAACAACAGCAAAATTAAATGTCTGATGAAACTTTACAATTCAAATTGTAACTATCAACAATGTTCTGAAAATATTTCTGCCTGGCGTGGCGTGGTGGTGTCGTGGTAACGCGTCTGATCTGATCAGCGAAGTTACTGTACGCCGGGCCCAGGTAGTACTGCGATGGGTGACTGCCTGTGGGCAGGTAAACCATCTCAGTATGTAACCAGTCACCTAGGTCAACTCAGCCTTCCATACCTCCAGAGTAGGTAAATCGGGTACCGGCCTATTTGGCTAGGGTTAAGGTGGGGCGCATTCACCTCTGTCGGGTGGTAGGTAACACTGTGTGATCCCATATGACAAGTGACCCTCCGTAGCTCTGTGAGGATAATTACTGCACGTGCACACTAATTGGTATCGGGGCCCCTCTGCGACAAGTGATGGCAAACGCCGTCAACTGCAACTTCTGACTACATCTTTGTCGACAGACAGCAACCTACTCAACCCAACTGACCGATGAGCTCGCAGACTGACTATCGACTGAACTGAACTGCTAGCTCTGCATCGACACTGCGCGCCTCGCTGCAGTGCTGTATCCGCCCATAGCACTGTGATTGGCTGCAAGTGGCCTAGTACACCTGGCCACCGAGAGATGAAACATTTTTTACCTTCAAAAAATTCAGACCAGACCCAGGTGTCCTGGGATCCACTGGACGTTGACTAGGTTCGACGAACCAATGGTTACAAGAATCGTCCATATGGAGCTGCATGTGGTGTCTGTCTGCCGAGCTGGGCCTTTTGCAAGGCGCTGGATAAGTTACTACTAATAGCTGAAATAGTCCAATTATGGCTTTGTGAATGAAATATGTTGTAAAATACCTCTCTGTTTTACTCATATAGTTGTAAAAACTGACTTCATGTAAAATTTGTAATTAGAAACTTGAGCTTTTCTAGACTATTTAAATATACATATTTTGCATGAGGCTGTAGGTGCAGTTATGGCTTGTACTGAAAGAGTTAATTTACTATGGCCATTACAGCGTTTTAGGTCCACTACTGAAAGCTATAATATATGTGGAAACTGCTACGTGTTAATTCTTATTTGACTTTTTTGATGTTGAGCTTCAATTTTTGTTTATAATATTTTAAAGTCAAAATATTTTTTAAAAAAAGAAAGTTAAAGACATATTTTAGCCATTGGTGTCACTAATTAACTTTGCATCCATTTTTTTCTGTTCATAGTGCATTCTTATCTAAGTTGTCAGAATGTTATGACAATTTTCTGCAGTGAGTTACATAAATGTAAAGATCAGAATATAGCTCTTATGGAGTGAACCCCTCACAGACTGGGACCGCGCCAAGGTGATCGACAGAGAAAGCAACAGAATGAACCGGTAGATCAGGGAAGCGATACACATTAGAAAAGAACAAGACAAGTTGATGAACCAAGACGAGGGGTCCTACCAACATCCACACATCTATGATTACTTACTGTCCGCCACAGTGACACCTGGTGGACAGTCGTTCCAACGAAGGCAGCAGCGGTTGCTGAAACGTCAACAACAACAATGTATATAAAGGTTGTAATCTGATGAATTTATCAACTTATCAAAAAAGTACATCATAAGTTGGCACTCACTTGTGTGACAGTGTAACAATTTGTCCAGTTGCAGCACACTTTCCAATATATCTCCAACAAGTTCATTCACCCCATCCACACAGCAGTCCATGTGACCTGCCAGTAACTCCAGCAAATCGTTTTCCACCGATGCTAGATGCTCATCTGCCAAGCAGAAGTTCTGAGAACTGTCTTGATGAATGGATTTCAGTCGACCGATCCACGATTCCAGCAAGCGAAAGGCATGATACTTGAACTTCGCTGACGAGCACAGCTGCTTAACAACCGGAAGCAGCTGCAGCAGAAACCACTCTGAGTGACACTCACCATCACTGGGAGGCCCAGCACTTGCTCCGAGACATCTGTTCAATGCAGACCCATGCAAACTGACTAATTCCATACTCCCTGCAGTTGAGAATGCCAGAACATGGTTATCAGCATGAGACAAAATGCCTTGAAGCAAACACAAATGTGAAAATGATTCCGTAGAGTCTGCAAAACACATAAAACTTTAGCATATCATACATACCTCATGGATCGTTGACTAGGTCATGTTTTACAAGTCTAGGCCTAGTATGACTTGGTAAAATGCAGCAGATTAAACTTTTAGGCACATTGCAAATGTTTCGTTTCTCACCTAGTGACTTATAACAGAAAACTGCAAAAAAATGTTGCTACAAAATAAACTGACAAAAATTTCAATGTATTTTCAAAATCTTAGGCCTCTTGGCTCATAAATAGCTCTCTATGATACAGCCTAATAATGCAGCATACTATCAATAGCCACATGACAACCATGTTGCTGGCTACATTCTGCACAAAAGACCCTACAACTGTTACATGAGCAACAATAAATGATGCAGAGAGACTTCTGTTACCAGTAAGATTCGTAAGCTTGTTGAATATGCTGAAAAAAACACGAACTGTGACTGCTGGTAAGTGAGCCCTAGTTGCCAGAAAGCCAAGGAGACTCCCAGCAAGGGTCTGACAATCACGTGGCACCACCTGATAGCAGAACGAAACTACATTACACAACTGGATTAAATAAAAAAATCTATATGATGACAACAAATGTTACCACATTTCACACGGCATTTCATTTAACCCTTTCCTACAGCATGGAAAACATTCGGATTGCAGCTGCCAGCCAGATGCATTTAACATCACCCTAAAACCAGCACTAAAACGCTAAAAGTCTAAGTCGCACGAAAAACGATATTTGCTAAATATGTGTAGAATGTAATGCTAATTAATAATATGCTGATCAGTTGAAATAAAAACATCGCTTTACATCAATTTGAATAAAAATAATGTTGTGCGTGATGACATCAGGCACCCTTTGTTCATAGCGTGTACTGCAGCGAGCGAGAAAGTTAACACAACATGAGCTGGCTGTAGCGTCGATGCAGCGAGCGCTCAGAGAGCAGAACTCGCTTCATTCTGGAAGCGAAGGTCAGAATCTGTCGGCGATTGGTGCAACGGAAAGGGCATATCATTGGCCTACTTTGGTATGACAGCAACTTCTCGAAATGCAAATGAAGTCTTTTCACTCGGTAGCATGCTTCATCGACGCTGCTAGCATTCAAATTCTGTCGAACGCTACACTGATGCTAATAGTTGTTTGTGACATCACACTTTCATCACATTTATCCATGTTAAACTTTATTTTTACAGTATAAAGATAACACTGGCAACAGGAAGATTAATAAATATTGACAAATGAACATCTGATTAAGCCAAATAGCGCTTCATAACAGTTACATAAACTGATGCGACTTGGACTTTAAAAATTCACTGCAGTGACTGCACTTTACACTCCAGTAACTCAAACATACTAATTACATAGCTTTCATGCACTTCATAATTATTTTATTATTAACATAGCTGGTGATGCATCACATTTCTGTTAAAATAACAAACTGCGGATACAAAAACAAACAGCTAGAAAAGACATCTGACAAAAATGAGGCTTTAAAATACCCATTAAAATAAATGAAATAATGTAAAGTAAATTTATCCATCAAATTTGATAGCAATACCATAGCCCATAGCAACAAAACTGTATGATACCTGATGAAATAAAATATAGATCATACAGTCAACAATGGTAAGAATGGGCCGGAGGCTAGAGTCATACGAAAAGTCCAATGGTGACTGTGAGGATATGAAATGAATTGTGCCATCATTCCATAACGACTGGCTGATGTACATCACCTGACAAGCCTGAAATAGCATCTGCAATGAGACATAACATACACATATGTCAAAACAATTTACACATCAAAGGAGCTAAATAAATTACAACATTTCAAACAAAACAAGAAATTTGAGCTAATGCTCACAAGACACGCGAAAGCCTATAGCAGTTCCAGTTCAGTAGTTTAGCTGAAAATTGGGGTGTTCACGCTAAGTTAATATACAAATACCAAATTCTCTATCTGGATCGCATAACGATAGTCCCGTGGTGCCATCTTGTGAATGATATAGACTTGTGTCGCAGCCCGAAATCGCCAAAAAATCCATAAAGCCCTCTATTTTGGTGTTCAAGGTCATTGAATTCGGTGCCAATTGAGAGCCAGTGTACGACTTCCTATTAGTGATTTATAGTAACCTAGGCCCTATCTAGCACCGTTACTGAGATACAGTGACTTATTGGCCAAAAATCGCAAATTTTGCCCACCCCTCTCATTTAGCACCCTCGTTCAAGGTGACCCCCTTCGAATTTACAAAAAAGCTTTAAGGTTCCTGAAACTAGAGTCTTCCTGGTAGCTGATGGTGAAAATTTGGTGATTCTAGCTTGCACAGCTTTTGACTAATCCACCCGTGTGACAGACAGACAGACGGACGGACGGACGGACGGACGGACGGACAGAATTGCGATGGCTAAGGCATTAGCTGCTTTCGCGCGTAAAAAGTATATGAAAATCAGAATTAATTATGACAAAAATTATAATACCGACAGCAGAAATAAATCACTAACTACTACATGTTTTTTACCCAAATTTTCTGTACTGAGTTGTTACAATACAGCATCATACTGAACAATTCCACGCCGTAGGCCGATAAAAAATGTGCCACTTTACTTTTGTCCATATCTTTGCCAATTATTGACAGATTTTCAAAATTCTTTCACCGACACACTCTGTGGACAATGTAGTTTTTATATATTCCACCACACCAATAATGCATCTCTACACTACCTTGCAAAATATAAATGTAAGAAAAAACTAACGATAATAACAAATATTTAGGTAAATTAAAAAACTCTTCATACCAACATTGCAATGAATGATCCGTATGACACTAGGCTGTGTTAGACCCACACAGTCTAGTGTCATACAAACCATTCACCACAACGTTAGTCTGAAGTGTTTTTTTGTTTCATTTACCAAAATGTCAGTTTGTTATTATCATTACACATGCACATTTCGCATATATTTCACAAGGTGGTGCAGAGACGCATTTACAATGTGGCGGGATATACAGTAATCACATTATCGCAAATTGTACACAGAGAGTTCCAGTGAAAGAATTTTGAAAATCGGTCAATAAATGGCAAAAATATGAACAATAGAGAAGTGGCACATTTTTTATTGGCCCACCCTGTATTATGGGACAGTCCTACCGTATATAATGCATTACAAGCATTGCCTGTCCAATAGTCTGCTTGTCCTTAGAGCCTCCTGTTTCAAAAACAAAAAAGCATAGAAAACTAATATTGGTATAAATGTGGCCACAGATGGGAGTAACTGATCTACAAAATTTTTGCTCAAAAAAGTCAATGATCAAAGCTAAGATTAGAATGGGTAGTGTACAATAGCAACCTCTACAGAACCAATAAGGAAGCAATGTTCAGCACACCTTGGTGAGAATATAGAAACATCGTTGCTGAGACAGTGTGCACGTATTAGAGGCTGTTGCTTGCACGCAGACATCGAGACAATCACAGCACAACAGCATCTGATCAAGAGATGCAAACAGCTGGCGAGCAGTGGGCACTGCATCACACACTGTCAGCCCTATGCAGTCACACAATCAACCGATACACATATCAGACACATCTTATCACCACATGCCTGTAGCTTACACCTGCACACCAGTGATATTTTCCACATGAAATAATACGTTGGCAGTTCTTTTGTTTACACTTTTAATTTGCCTTCCCTAGTTTAAGATGAGTCTTGCCTACTTCATACAGCAGTCTTGGCTACAGACTGCAAACATCTTCATTAAGCCCATACAGCAGAATGCAAGTAATGCAGTGAAAACCACTTCTAGACTACTGTACAATCAATGACAGAATGCTGCTGTCCCTATTGTTTTCAATAGTGTTCACGGGCTGCACACAAACATCTGAAGTCATAGAAAACTAAATGACTGACGGGCAATACTAAACAGCAACAAGTAATTCGAGCAAAGCTCATGCGATGCGCGACAACCTAGCAGTTCCTGTTCGCAAGTTGTCTTAATCTATCTCCGTCCATTTTGTCGCAATTCACTCGTGAAATCTGCGCTGCAGCCATAAATTGCCAAGATAACACAAAAACCCTTTATTTTGGGGGTTCAAGGTCATTCAAGGGCACCGATGTTGACGCCACTAAAAAGCTTGTCACTATTGCTTGTTATGGTAAGCAGCATGTCCGTGCCTATCTGCAACCGTTTTCACGCTACACGAGCCAATAGCGGCAAAATAACGTCTTTTTCGGGGGCTACCCCTGTTTGACGCCCTCGTTCAGGGGAATCCCCTCACCCAAGGGCACGAAATTTCGTCACAAAAAACTAGATTCCTTGTGGTCGCCCACAGTGAAAATATCGTGACTTCAGGTGTCGCCGTTTTGATACAGTGCCAGGGTGTGATGAACAGACGGACAGACAGACACCTCGACGATGGCTAAGACGTGCGAAGCATTACATGCTGTCGTGCATAAAAACTCTAAAATAAAGACTGAAGAATCTAGCAGCTGCTTCTGAACACTTGTCAATGGTTGCTTCCCCAAGTAACTTTCAAGAAGACAATATGCACTGTACATTTATTCATCTACAGCACAACAAAAAATACCTTATCTGAGTCAATTCAAAAATACCTTACCTGAGTCAATTCTATCAAACATGCAATTAGTTAATCTTTCACACATTGTTTAGCATCATCTCAAGCATTATTCTCTACATCTACAATTCTACGTACTTACATTGTGCCAGAATGCTGATGTCACAATTCGACAGGCACTTGCCAGACTTAATCGTCAACAACCGTTCTTTAACATCACCAGTGATTACTTGAAGAGCAGAGAGTAGAGAATCAGCATCGATTTTTCCAACTGCAACAAGGACCTAACAGCATGTCACCAACAAACAAACAACAGAGTCTCTGAAATCAAACATCAAGTGAAAATCAAATGAGCACAACATCTGATGTCTCGGAAAGTGGCATTATAGCATGCATTGTTGCGATGTGCTAAGAACACTATTACGGTTATTACTGCAAGTCTTTTTCTAGTTGACAGTGTGTATATGTGTTATTGTAAGCTTATACAGCATTCTGAGTGGCATTAATGCAGTATTTGTTGAAAAAATGTTTACAGTATCATTCTGATCTCAGATGATGCTACAAAGTCTCTCCAAAGTCCAAACACGAACCCAACTCGGTGCCATAAGATCCGTGCATGTCCAGTGCCAATGGCCTAAATACAGAAATGTTTTCTTCAAAAACAGCCAGCGATACAAATCACACACACATTATGTGCACCTGTATAAGAGGTTTTGTTACTTTGGTGCTGTCCTCAGTGGGAAGAAGCAGCTGAACAGCAATCTTTGCAATAGCTGGCATGCACTCAGGACTGTGATGCAAGCTTTTCTTGATGCAACCCAAAACATTATTCACGCTCTGTGAAGCACCAGATCTACATATCATAACAGCCATACTACAGCAAGTACCCAAATACATATGTTCGAAGTAATTTACAGACATGCATATAACCTTGGAATGCAAGCCGTTGTGCTGAATAAATAGACTATGTAGTGTAAACAGGTGACACAAGTATGCCATGAAAAACACTAAAAAAGTTCAAATCAGTATTTGTTCAGTTTTAAATCAAACATACAACGTTATGGTACCTTGTACATTAACAAATAATGCACCGGCTGTTTTATAATAGAGTTCCACCATAAGTGGATGTACCACCTGACTACCTTAGAATATTAATATCACCCGACTAGTTCTATAGCAAACACACTCTTTATGGCACTAATATCACCAGTACAAGAATATTGTGGAACTAGAAATACGTTCTGTGGAACAAGGTATCTGTCCCATTGCCACGCTATATAGCCTAGTATTAGCAGCTCTGCGTTTCAGCATTTGATGCTTTTGTGGGCCTACAGTAACCATAGTGCACGGGAGCCCCTAAGGCTAATGTACAACTAGGTCAGCGTCGATGTTTACAATGGTGGTGTCAGCAAACTGCAAGAGTGTAAAGACACGTTTATTAACTACATAGAAGTTCAACAATGCAAGAAGTGCTAACAGATTTGTGTTAACAACATAAAATGTAGGCATACAAATGTAAAATAACAGTACTCACAATAGCTTAACAAATTTAATCACAGGCTGAACGGTAGTTCAAGCCATGAGTTAACGGCGACTTCTCTTTCCTATAGGAAAGCCACAAATTCGACCCCTCACAGAATCAAAACCCCTGATCTGATTGAGATAAAATGTGGCACGGTTCACTATGTTGGCTAGATGACCCCTCATGCAAAAGTTCATATAAATCTGCACAAGGGGGGCTTCTCAGCAAATAGGTGAAATATAAGCAAAAAATTTTCTAGATGTACATATACCTTTTTTCAGAAACTCACCTACACCCTTCGGCGGATTTTTGCATGCAATGGCTCAAACGAGGCGGTCTGACGCAAGAATGTGCCTTTTGGGGGTTAAAAAATTTCAAATTAATATTTAACATATTTATTCAATAAATTCCAAAAATTCCAAAAAAAATACAATGGAGCCTATGGAGAAAATTAAACAATTCTTAAAACGGTCATAACTTTGGCTGTGTATAAGACAAAAGCCGTAATTTTTGGTTCTAGGGTATGGTTTTCAGGAATGTCCAATCTAATGGTGTCACTTAATTTTACCCCGGACCCTCCCTAGTCGCCACGGCAACGAAATTTGGGACAGAATTGGCTATAACTTGGCTTGTGTAAAAGATTTCTGCGAAATTTTTGTGTCTATATGGAGGTTTTCAAGAATGGACCAGCGACTGCTGCTAATCGAATTTTAACCCGACTGACCCTCATTGCAATGGAAATGAAATTTGAGACAAAATGGGCTAACTCGACATAGGCATATGTACGAGGTATCTCCGAGATTCTTGCATCTAACAAAGGGTTTTGAGGGTGGAGCAAATAAATAATTTTAGTAAGTCTACCATGTTTGACTTATGTTGCCTTGGCAATGAAATTTGTAGAATTTTTGCCAAAAATTGGCTAGAACTCGGTTAACTATGAGATGAGCTCAGACTTTAGTTTGACTCGACTTTATAGACGTTTGTGGTCAGCCATTTTACACAACAATCCAATAACTGCAATAATACGATTAGTTAGATTAGCATTATTGAAGTGTTTTCTGGGTGATGTGTGCAATATGAGTTTGTTTACTTATATGGCTATTTCGTGGATATAAAAGGAATTTTGTTCAGTATTGTCAGCAACGCAGGCCAGCGGTGACATCATGCCTGACACTGTCGTCTGCTTTGTTCACGCCATTAGATAGTAAGTAACAGTTGTAAGCGGCTTGGCTACTGTAAGAAATAATCTGAAGCGCAATATCTATGTAACTGATCAGCAGTAGGAAACAGTATTTTAGTAATAAAACAGCAAATATAAATGTACAAAACATCAGTTTACACACTTGTTCATGGCAACATTTAAGGACTTGCATATCGAAAACAGCAAAAATTACAAAAGGTGATATTGCCCGCATCACACTGACTGCGTGTCAATGTGCTGCTGAATAATATCACCTTTTGGAAATTTTGCTGTTTTCGATATGCAAGTCCTTAAATGTTGCCATGAACAAGTGTGTAAACTGATGTTTTGTACATTTATATAATACTAATGATGCATACACAGGTAGCAACACCTAGCGAACACAGATATAATTTTTTTCTTGTCACATCTAGACCTGTCTAAAATAGTTTAGTTTCTCGAATTTCTGATTTTTTGTTATCTTTTTTATAAACATGTGTAAATTAAATACTGTAATGAATACTAATTCAGCCATTTTGTTGAAATAATCTGTATAGAAGCAACTTTATGTAGCAAAATGTTAATTGTTCGTGGTACAGCTGTAACTGACGAGCTTATTTCGATTGAAAAATGAAGTAATCACAATTTGGGGGCTGATAACTCAAATTGGGGGATTAAATTATTTTTCTCTTTTGTGCCTATAGCGGCCACCGAGACATGCTTTTTGAGCTATAAGGCGCCACTATAAGCCCACAGGATTTTCTACTGTGGTACAAGAACCTTCCCATTAAAAATGCATCACGGGGATTAAAAATTGGGATAAAATATGGCAAGAAGTCATCAGATTTTTATCCCAAACTCGATCTTACTTTTTGGGCTTTAAATCACTGTGCAAAATTTCATCAAAATCAAATCAAAATTGCGGCCGTAGGAGTGTTTACAAACAGACAGACAGTGTGACAGAAGTGATTTTATAATCTGTCCCATGCTATGCTATAGCAATGGGACAGATAAATATGCAAACAATAAGACAGCAGAATGACAGCCTTACGGAGCACCAAATTTACTTATTCCAAAAACATCAGATATACATATTACATAGAAGTAAAAAAATGTACAAATTTACTTTGTCAAAGATGACACATCTCGGAGATTAAAAGCAGCTATGCATCCCTCAAATGAACAGTTTTTGACATGCGTCCAGTTAGCACTTGAAACCTCTTCGCCATAAGCCACACCAGCAGAAGACATATTCATCATTCTATAATATCTGGACATACCAAAAGTGGCATATCATTCAATCAGCAAACAATAAAACACCCACCAAAAAAAGTGGTATGATCAGGATGTTAATTCTCAAAAATTTTATTTCTCAATACAAGAATTTATTTTCCTGGGACTCCACTCGATCAACCTTAGCTGATCTGCAAAAGTGACGCCCGCCCGCCCAAGTTGCATTTGTCGACTTTGTCCATTAAACGAATGTATTACATTACGCACATCAAAACAGGAAACAGTTGGAAACAACATCTACCAAAAGTTGCTCAAAGTCAAAATCTTTAGTAGTTGTTGTAATTAGAGATAGCACTATGTTTGAAATTCGACACGATTAAGAGAAGATACATTCACCACAAATATTGTTGGTAATCGGTACTCGGTATCGCCGACATCAGTTTTTAGCAGTAACTACGCAGTATCAATTTGTATTTTTAGGCTATTAAGCTAAAGATAATAGACGTTTTTAAACATTCGCCATATGCCAGAATTGCAGGTATTTACAGCACTGGCCTGAATAAGTTACAGCATGATTACAGCCTACAGCCTACAGGTGTAATATAATAATATTGTGCTGTTAACTTGCTATCTATTGCATTAATATGTAATATCGTATTAATCCAACTGTTTCAACGATATTGATCTATTCATCAGTCGCCGCTTCGCCAATCGCCTGTCACCAAAAAAACAGCCAGTAATTTTAAAAATGCATTTAACAAATTTGAAAATAAAAATATTTTTTAAACTAGCCACTAACAAAATTAGTGGTTTTATTGACTTATTTATTTGTTATTTTTATCATCAAAAAATCGACTCGCACACAAATACCAAAAACGAAATGTATTATTTGACTCATCACTACATTTGTATAGCGCGGTGTGGATTTGAAAAAAAGCTGCAGTTTTTTACGTTGCAAAATGTTTTCGAAATCGGAAATTAAGCGATTCAATGACATTGCATGTAATTGTTTATTCTGTTTATTAACAGACTCTGGTTTTGCAATAGCGTATAGGCCTACGCCATATTCACTATACAGGCTGTCAAGTTATACTGTCAATACGTGTTATGTCCCCTCCGCCCTTCCCTCTACTCTTTTTCCTTCTCTTCCCTCCCTCTTTGTCTCTTCTCCATTCTGTACCTTTCAGTGGTGTCTGGCTTTTTGCCTCTTTTTACCGTTTTCCCCCTGGCTCATTCATCCCAGCACCTTGGATCATAGATCATATCTCAGTCAGATCTATGACTACTCTGATATGACTAATCTGGTTTTAGTTTTTTCCAGTTTCACTTAACGTTAATTTTTCTCCATTTTAGTGTTACTTATCGCAGGCGTCTAGTTTGAAGTTTCTGTATTTTTGTGTGTTACGCAGCAGTAATTTCATTTCACTTTTTTCATCTCATTTCCAATTAATACGTTTCTACTTCTTTTAGTTGAAATGCTGGTGCAATCGTATTTTTTCCCCACAGAGCGTTTTCGCATACCTAGAATACCCGAAGATTATATCTACCGTGAAAATTCACGTCAGATAGCGATGATCAACTACTTATTTTCCGTGAATTTTCATGGAAGCATCTTTTCACTTTTTCGCTATATGTCGTGAAAATGTATGTATTGAAACATATACGTTAAAGCTAAGGAAATAAACGATTAAGCACACAATTAATTATTTACATGTTACAGCTATGCTGATGCGTCTGTTTGTCTGTCTGTTAGTTTAAACCAGGTGGGAATTTTAATGCTGTTTTGTTGCAGATTGTCTGTCGCGAGTGCAAGTCTGGCAGTGAAAGAATTTTGCAAATTGGAAATTGCGGGGCAAAAATATAGACAGACTCATTACGTACAGTTTATAGGCCTACATTTTAGAAATATAAGATCATGGTCACGCTTTGAGACATTAGCTGAAAACTCATGGCCGCTTACCAGTGATGTGGTCAGTTACATAGGCCTACACTACAGGCTACAACAGTTGCTAATTTGCTATTATTGCCTGCATAATCTGACAATACTGTACTAAATAGCAGCAGATAATAATATTTATTTTCTGTAAATTTTACGGCAGATAATCATTCCATGCTAGCTTCGTGAAAATTCACGGTAAATAGCAAAAATCGACTACTTATTTTCCATGATAACATCTTGCTAGAATACCTACTTTCACCGAACAATTTCGTGCAATTTCTCATAAATGAACACTGGTACGAACCCTAACCACTGACCCAGGTGACCCTATCCCTAACCCTAACTGACCCTAGGTGTGTGAAAATGCTGTCCGGGGAAAAATGCGATTGCATTGAAATGCTAGATTAAGCTGTCAACATGCCCTTCAGTTTTTTAGCACAAATCTGTTTTGTATCATATTGCATGATGTTGAATACACTGATTTCGTTGCATATTATGTTGCAGCATGTGCACCACCTGTTGGTTCATATGATCCAAAACATGGAACAAAAGTACAAGGCGCCATAATAGACTTCGGCGATGATCGCTTCAAAGAACCGAAATGTAACTTCGTACTTTTTTTATTTTACGCTACGTCTGCATTATTTGTAGTGATAATGCTGTCTGTTGCATGTTCTAAAGTTCATAATCTATTGGTCTATCAGGTAGCCTACTTAGATTATGATAAACATATAGTAACTGGTCTGGTAACATTTCACAGAAGTGTAATAGTTAATTTTTGAAGAATTCATGATTAATTATTCCTCGGTTTCAGTTAAAATACAATATTTTGCTAACAGCTCTTGTGAATGCGTTAGACACAGTCAGTTGATGTTTCAAGTTTTGTAGACAGACTGAAATGTTGATGTGCTATGTGGAGATAGTGATTATTATTTATCAGATATGTGTCATTGTATTTACTATATTATGCTCATTTCAGTGACGTTAATAATCTTAAATTTTGTAATTTGAATTTTATTAACCATTTAAAAACTTTCGTCTTCAATTGTGTGATTAATAGAGCTGTCAGATTAACATGTTAACTTAACGCGTTAATAAATTAATGCGCATTAAAAAAATAGTGTGTGAAAAATTTAACACACATTAGCACATAACCTTAAAGATTTATTAAATCCAGTGAAGCAGAAATTTCAATATTCCATTAAACCTCAGTTGTTTGACAATCGAGTGATATTTAAGTAATTTGAAATTGCTTTGTTGCCATTTCGTCGCTACTGTCACGGTCTTGCGACACAGGCATGACTTTGTGGCCTTCATTCCTGTCACCTTCTCGATGTAGTCCATAGACTTTGGATGTAGTCCAGCCAAAAATGTAAGCAATATTAATGATGCGTTATTAATGCATTAATGCCTGCATTAAAATACTTAATGCAGTGTGTTAATGCATTAAAAAATTAACCCTTTGACAGTTCAGTGATTAATCATTAATTTCCACAGTTCTAGTAATGACTGTGGATGTGATCATGTCATGAGGATGAACAGAGAGTGTCACAACAGATCTGCCTGGATTCTTTTGCCCCTCCCACTAAAGCAACTACATGGTGTTTCATTTAAAAGGCCTTTTTCTTTCTTTCATAATTCACTTGAATGACGACCAATTTACACCAAATTTTTAACAGATGTAGCTGAAGAAATACTAATTCAAAATGTTTTAACAAAATAAGGCTGTTAGTTAAATATTCTTTGCTAGTCGTCATGTAACGCCGACGTCATAATGTGCCACGAGTACAAATTGCTTGTCGCAGCCGTTGCTGACAGTTGCTGAATAGCTGCCCTGCATCGATGGTTAACTTTATCTGGTTTAGTGGTGACAAATTGTTGAAGTTTTACCATTGCAGCCACAAAAAATACGCCAAAAATGATCACTTTCACACACTTGTTGGGATAGCTTGACTTTTACACCTTCCAGCAATACAGTGTGCACACCAGTACACAGCACTTGTAAGATTGTTGAGTTTTTGGATTGCAATATGCCTGATTTTATGCCCCCATGTTGCTTACTGCTGATGCCATAAACATTTTTCATTACTGAGCCACATAAAGTTTACCATCGAAGCAGAGTATCAACCGACAGCACCAGTTAAACTCACGATACATTATGATGTCAGCGTTACATCATGACTAGCATAGAGTATTTAACTAACAGCCACATTTTGTTGTAGTATTTTGAATAAGTATTGTTTTATCTACATGTGGTAAAAATTTAGTGTAAATTGGTCACCATTTGACTGAGTTATAAAAGGGACAAAAAGGGTGCCATTTTTATGAAACACCGTGTAGTTCTGCTGACTGATTTTTTAGCCCAGCCTTTCTAAGCCTGCTTTGCTGACCAGTGGTGAAAGTAACGTGGAGCCACTTCTGTTTGAGTGTTATCTTCTTTCAACGTCTAGTTGTCCATTGGTTGAAACAGTGCTGAAAATCTTAATTGTAGCAGTGAGAAGTACTTATGTGAATGGAAAATGCCAGTCAGTTTTAGAGTTCTTTGTCCCCCTGACTGTCTGACCAGGCATTTGCATGCGCATATGTTCGCTGTGAGGATGCACATTGCCTTTGGACTGTACTAACAGCTACACCCCGTAGCCCAGATACCATCACAGGCTCTTGCTTTGCATTTGCCATGAGTTCTGCTGCCTGTTTATTCCTAGTTTCAGCTAGAGAGTAAGTGTGATTTTTGGCGCCACAACAAGTCTGCATCGTGTCTGTAGTACTGTACTCTGTATATTGCCGTAGCATTTTTCGAAGCCCCCAGATCAGCACCAGATTTTGTTGGAATGGATCATTCATTATCTCTGTTATTCAGTTACAGCAGTAGATTACATTTATGGTTGACGGAATCATGAGAAACAGGTGTGTTGGGTAATTGCACACAATGCACAGTGTCATTTGTGCAGAATGGCTTTGTGGGCTAAAAAAAGTAAGTGGAGTTGCTGTTTGCCGACAGACACTCCAAATTTCCAACGGAATTGCAACAGGCAGCGGCAAATTTTCGAACACAGAAGATTACTGTGTGCTCAGAATTTCAATTTTCTGCTTAAATTTCTCCAAAGTGGAAGACCTTTTATCCGCAAATTTTGCATTTTTGGACAAAATTTTTCATCAGAAAGATTTTTCGACATCCTGAAATTTAAGGGGAATTTACCATTGCCTCTGCCTCTCCCACCCCTTCAACCACAATGCCAGTGATTGTGCACAATTGCACAGCATTGTAATGGATACATGAAAAACGAGATAGTAAGGCTGTAGTTCTGCATACTGGCGCTATATAAATATGATTATTACTTTTAGTATGAAATTACATGTAGAATCCATGATTTTGGGTATTTCAGTGTCTGATCAATCTCGGCTGAGTTTCAGTTGTAGCAGCTTGAGTGGCTTTAGTTTCACAGCATCGACGCCAATGAAGAAAAGCTTTACAGGCAGCAGCATTGATAATTTGGTATGGATTGGAGGCTGAATTTTTGCATATCTAGGCTTGCTTGTTTGTACAGTTCGTATTTACTTTAAAAATTTGAGTGCATTCAATGGCATCATGGCTAGTGGTAGATTTTGGAATTGTCGGAAAGTTTTCATCCAAAAAGTTTTGTCCAAAAATGCAAAATTTGAGGCTAGAAACCCCCATTATGCAAACATTTGGGGGCAAAATTTGCAGCTGTCTGTTGGAATTCTGTCTGAAATTTGTAATGTGCATCGGAAAGTTGCAATTTTCTGCCTCAGTTACTTTTTTAACCCACGATGCTGCCACTGCATGCATTAAAATGGGTTTGATCATCAGTTATACAGTTATGGAAAATTGCAGTGGAAAAATTAGCAGACTTAGAATGCATAAATAAGCAGTACAGCTTTTGAGTTTGGTTTCTTACTGCATTACTACAAGTGCAACATGCATTGCGGCCTTCTCTGTCTGTCATCTGTTACACTTTTGATCCCTTTAGACAAAGCAGTTGCATATGTCATTAAATGCTTTATATCTGCACATTGCCATGTAATTCTAGTTTGTTTATGCTATAAGTTTCATTTAATAGAGTGAAAGTAGAGATCCCTGTGCTATGTTGTTGATCAGGATTCTGCACATCTGTCGCATCAGAAAACATCTGAGGAAGATGACACCAAAAAAGCAGTTTTCCTTATGCCCAAAGTGCCGAGAAAGTCACGAATTCCATTTCGCTCTCAAGCTGGAACAAAACAATGTCAAGAAGTGGAACAGGAGTCAAGTGGGAAGCTCGAAGAGGCGTCAAGCCACGCCCAGTCTCACGATCAGGCTGAGTTGAGATCAAGGAATGATTTTGAAGAAATGCGGAAAGAATTGTCGAAAAAAACAAAGGAAAAAGATCAGATGGAGCAGTCACTGAGATGGGTCACAGATTCTGAAAGTGCTCAGCGAGCTGTACTAGAACAGCAGCTTCTTAAGGCACAAGAGCAGCTGAAGAGCAAAGATCTAGAGGCCGGAGAACTTCAAGTGAAGTTAGATGAAATGTCCAGACTAGAGCAGCAGATGAATAACAAAGATGTTGAAGCCAAAGAGCTGCAGGAGAAGTTAGATGAAATGTCCAGAGTAAAAGAGCAGCTGCTCAAGGCACAAGAGCAGCTGAAGAGCAAAGATGATGAAGCCACAGTGAAGTCAGATGAGATTTCCAGACTAGAACAGCAGCTTCAGCAAGCACAAGAGCAGATGAATAGCAAAGACGTTGAAGCCAAAGAGTTGCAGGAGAGGTTAGATGAAATGTCGAAACTAGAACAACAGCTACTCGAGGCACAAGAGCAGATGAAGAGCAAAGAAGTTGAAGCCACAGAACTCCAAGTGAAGCTGGGTGAAATGTCAAGAGTGGAACAGCAGCTACTTGAGGCACAAGAGCAGCTGAAGAGCAAAGATCTAGAAGCCAGAGAACTTCAAGTGAAGTTAGATGAAATGTCCAGACTAGAACAGCAGTTGCTGCAAGCAGAAGAGCAGATGAATAGCAAAGATGTTGAAGCCACCGAACTCCAAGAGAAGTTACGTGAAATGTCAAGACTAGAAGAGCAGCTGCTCGAGGCTCAAAAGCAGCTGAAGAGCAAAGATGATGAAGCCACAGTGAAGTTAGATGAGATGTCCAGATTAGAACAGCAGCTACAGCAAGCACAAGAGCAGATGAAGAGCAAAGAAGTTGAAGCCACAGAACTTCAAGTGAAGCTAGGTGAAATGTCAAGAGTGGAACATCAGCTACTTGAAGCACAAGAGCAGCTGATGAACAAAGATCTAGAAGCTACAGAACTGCAGGTGAAGCTAGATGAAATGTCCAAACTAGAACAGCAGCTACTGCAAGCAGAAGAGCAGATGAAGAGCAAAGAAGTTGAAGCCACAGAACTTCAAGTGAAGCTGGGTGAAATGTCAAGAGTGGAACAGCAGCTACTTGAGGCACAAGAGCAGCTGAAGAGCAAAGATCTAGAAGCTACAGAACTGCAGGTGAAGCTAGATGAAATTTCCAGAGTAAAAGAGCAGCTGATCCAGGCACAAGAGCAGCTGAAGAGCAAAGATGTGAAAGCCAAAGAGTTGCAGGAGAAGTTAGATGAAATGTCGAAACTAGAACAGCAGCTACTGCAAGCACAAGAGCAGATGAATAGCAAAGATGTTGAAGCCAAAGAGCTGCGGGAGAAGTTAGATGAAATGTCGAAACTAGAACAACAACTAGTCCAGGCACATGAGCAGATGAAGAGCAAAGAAGTTGAAGCCACAGAACTTCAAGTGAAGCTAGGTGAAATGTCAAGAGTGGAACAGCAGCTACTTGAGGCACAAGAGCAGCTGAAGAGCAAAGATCTAGAAGCTACAGAACTGCAGGTGAAGCTAGATGAAATTTCCAGAGTAAAAGAGCAGCTGATCC
>Ga0209367_1002589_pt1 | contig 23997 bp, 25 predicted proteins | sample WorMetLIZISLAND2_FD_187412 | JGI IMG/M metagenome (GOLD analysis project Ga0209367, IMG submission 187412) | Marine gutless worms symbiont microbial communities from Max Planck institute for Marine Microbiology, Germany - Olavius geniculatus... ... | reverse complement strand
GCTAGACCAAAAAGTCATCTGGCAACACGAATCGCAGGAAATTGACCACGTTTGGGATACCCATTCAACATGAGCGAATAAGTGTTTCACCAACTATCCACAAAGCGCGCTGAAAAACTGAATTTTTCAAGGTCCCCATCAATGGGACAAAGCTAGAACGCATGTGAGGATATGGAGATGTCGCCGAAACACTCCCTCGGAGTGATCCTGCTGTCCTGGTTGCTCCTCCTACCACTCGCTGGCGTCGCCGCTACCGGCGACGATCTGCGGGCACGTCTGGAGCAGCTGGAGCACTATCGCAAGCCGACCATTGCGGGGGCACCGCTGGCCTCCGTGCAGCTTCTCGACGATTTTTACCGCCGCCGCAACGGCCGTTACGTCTGGCACACCAGCCGGCAGGTCGAGGATCTGTTACGCCTGGTGGAACACAGCGTCGATGAGGGCTTCCGGCCGGGTGATTTTCATGTCCGGGAGATCGCCTCCGCCACGCGCGGTCGGGCTCCGTCGGACCTATCCGCTTTCGCGCGTGTGAACACGGAGATCCTCCTGAGCGATAGCCTGTTACGCCTGATCCATCACTATCGTTACGGCAAGATCGACTCGCCACGCCTGGGTAAGGGCCGGAACCACGCGGGGGGACCTTTGGCGAATGACCTGATAGACGACCTGGAACGGGCGGTCCGCGCGGAGGATCTACCGGTCGCGGTCGAGGGTCTGTCTTCCAAGCCGTTCTTTTATAAGCGGCTACAGCGGGGTCTGGCACGCTATCGCCGGATCGCCGCCGCCGGCGGCTGGCCGCAGGTCCCGGCGGGTCAGTCACTCAGGCCCTTCATGCGCGATTCCCGCGTACCCATCATTCGCGAGCGTCTGCGGGCGACGGGCGACTTTACCGGCGCCGCCTCCGATAGTCTGCTCTACGATCAGGCGCTCAAGACCGCGGTGCTCGCGTTCCAGCGGCGCCATCGCCTCGGGGCCGACGCCGTCGTGGGTCGGACGACCCGACTGGCCATGAATGTTCCCGTTACCAAGCGGGTGAACCAGATCCGCATCAACCTGGAGCGTATGCGGTGGATCTCCGACAGGCTTCCGGACGACTTCTTGTTGGTGAGTATCCCGGAACAGCGGGTCAAGCTCTTCCGTGATGGGTGGCTGGTCTGGGACTCACGGGTTGTCGTCGGGCGCCGCAAGCGGCCTACCCCCGCGTTCCGGGATCAGCTGGAGTACCTCGAGATCAATCCCAACTGGACCGTCCCTCCCACCATCCTGAAGAAGGATATCCTGCCCGCCGTGCGCAGGAATCCGGGGTACCTGACGAGGAAAGGCCTGGAGGTGGTCACCCGCGGCGGCAAGCCCGTCTCGCCTAAGTCCGTCAACTGGCAGGTGTCCCCCGCGAGCTTTCCCTATCTGATTCGGCAGCCGCCCGGCACCCGGAATGCCTTGGGTCGGATCAAATTCATGTTTCCCAACCGGTATGCCGTTTATCTGCACGACACCCCCAGCCGTAGCCTCTTCAGACGCTCCAGACGCCTGTACAGCTCCGGTTGTGTGCGCGTCGAGCATCCCTGGCAGCTCGCGGAGCTGGTTCTGAACGATCCCAAGCGCTGGAACCGAGCCCGGTTCAGAAAGATCGTTGCCTCCAAACGCACCCGCTCGATACGCCTCAGGGAGCCGCTGGCAATCATCCTGGCCTACTGGACGGTGGAGGGGAGCGCGGACGGCGAGGTCTTGTTTCGGAGAGATATCTACGCCCAGGATGCCGCCATGCTCGGTGCCCTGGACAGGCGGCGCGGTCAGCTACGCATCGTGTACCCGAAAAGGGCGCCCGTGCAGCTGGAAGCGGCGGCCCCTCCTCCACCGGAGGAGCGGAAGGCCGCCGAGCCGCTGAAGCGGAAATTCAAATTCACGTCCTTGTTCGACTTCTCCTCGCTCGATTTAACCCCGCGTGAGGGGCCGTTGGATGTTCACTGACGCGCCGGGAAACGCCTCCGGCCTTAGAGGGTGTTTGAAAAGGTAACGTTCGTCACGAGCCGGAGAACGACTGTCTTTTCTGACTTTCGCAAGTGGTTGAAAATGCAAGCAATAAGAAATAGCCATTATCCATTCCTGCATAGCGAAAGCGCAAAAATAGGCTTTTTCAACACCCTCTTAGGGCTGTTGACATTTAACCCGTAGGATGGGCAAAGCGGAGCCTGTCTATCCGGATGGCCGCGAGCGCTGTTCATGGCGTAGGCATTCCGAACCGCGGTCGCTTATCGGAAGATTATCCAGGCGTAGCGTGCCGTGCATCCCCCCAGGCCATCGCGATTAAGGGACCTCCGTGACATGATCGCGGCCTTGAGCCCAACTTGCCGGGCGCTTGCTTTGCCCATCCTACTCAATGTCAACACCACCTGGAAGCCGGATGAATCAGCCGGTCCCGGTGGCCGCCTTGAGCGCCAGTCGGCGGGCATGGAGCGTCGGCTCGGTGTAGCCGTTGGGGATTTCCAGGCCCATGAAAATCAGGTCCTGGGCCGCCTGAAAGGCGACGCCGTCAAAGCCCGGTGTCATGGGTCGATATAAGGGATCGGCCGCGTTCTGACCGTCCACCACCTTGGCCATACGCTGCAGGGTCTCCATCACCTGCTCTTTGTCCACGATGCCGTGGCGCAGCCAGTTGGCAACGTGCTGGCTGGAGATGCGCAGGGTGGCGCGGTCTTCCATGAGGCCGATGTCGCTGATATCCGGCACCTTGGAGCAGCCCACCCCCTGGTCGATCCAGCGCACCACATAACCCAGGATGCCCTGGCAGTTGTTGTCCAACTCCTGTTGGATCTCCGCCGGGGTCCAGGCAGGTTCGGTGACGACCGGGAACCGGAGGATGGTGTCCAGGTCGGCGCGGCGACCACCGGCGGCCAGCGACCTCTGGCGTGCCGCCACGTCGACCTGATGGTAGTGCATGGCGTGCAGGGTCGCCGCAGTGGGGGACGGCACCCAGGCGCAGCTGGCACCGGCCTGGGGATGGACCTGCTTGGTTTGGACCATGGCCCGCATCTCGTCCGGCATGGTCCACATGCCCTTGCCGATCTGGGCCCGCCCGAGGAGACCACAGGCCAGGCCGACGTCCACGTTCCAGTCCTCGTAGGCGAGCAGCCAGGGGCTGGTCTTCATATCCCCCTTGCGCAGCATGGGACCCGCCTCCATGGCGGTGTGCATCTCATCGCCGGTGCGGTCCAGGAACCCGGTGTTGATGAAGATGACGCGCTCTTGGGCGGCCCGGATGCACGCCTTGAGATTGACCGTGGTACGCCGTTCCTCATCCATGATGCCGATCTTGAGGGTATTGCGGGCGAGGCCCAGGGCGTCCTCGACCCGTGCAAAGAGATCCACCGCCAGGGCGACCTCTTCGGGGCCGTGCATCTTGGGCTTGACGATGTAGACGCTCCCGGCCCGCGAATTCTTGCGGGTGCCGAGCCCTTTGAGGTCGTGCATGGCCGCCAGGACGGTCACCATGGCATCGAGCATGCCCTCGAATACCTCTTCGCCGGTGGCCGTGAGCACCGCGTCATTGGTCATGAGATGACCCACGTTGCGCACCAGCATCAGGCTACGTCCGGGCAGGGTAAACCCGGAACCGTCCGGTGCCGTGAAGTCGCGGTCCGCGTCCAGCGTCCGCTCGACGGATTGGTCTCCTTTTCGGAAGCTCGCCTTGAGGTCGCCTTTCATGAGGCCCAGCCAGTTGCGGTAGACCGCGACCTTATCCTGGGTGTCCACGGCGGCGACCGAGTCCTCGCAATCCTGGATGGTGGTAACGGCCGCCTCCAGGACCACGTCCTTCACCCCTGCGGGGCTGGCCTTGCCGACCGGGTGAGTCGGGTCGATTCGGAGCTCGATATGCAGACCATTGTGGACCAGCAGGACCGACTCGAGGCGCCCATTGCTCTCCCGGTAACCGGCGAAGGCGCCGGCGTCCGCGAGCGAGGTCTCGCCGCCTCCCGCCAGGGCGACGACGAGTCGACCGTCCGTTATCCGGTAGCCGGTTACCTCCGCGTAACGGCCCGCGGCGAGCGGGACCACCTGGTCGAGAAAGCCGTCGGCGTACTCGATCACCTTGGCGCCGCGCACCGGGTTATAGGCGCTGCCGCGCTCCGCACCGCCGTCTTCGGGCAAGACATCGGTACCGTAGAGGGCATCGTACAGGCTGCCCCAGCGGGCATTGGCGGCGTTCAGGGCATACCGTGGGATGCTCACCGGGACCACCAGCTGGGGACCCGCGATCCGGGCGATCTCCGCATCGACATGCTCGGTGCCGATTGCGAAGTCTTCACCCTCGGGGACCAGATAGCCGATCTCCTCCAGGAAGGCCCGGTAGGCCGCGGGGTCCACGGCCGGCCCCGGGCTCCGCCGGTGCCAGTCGTCAAGGCGGGCCTGGAGCGCGTCGCGTTTGGCCAGGAGCTCCCGGTTGCGGGGCGTGAGCTCGCGCACGATCTCCCCGAAAGCGGTCCAGAAGCGGTCCGGATCGACCCCGGTCCCGGGGGCGATCTCATCCTTCACCAGGTCGTAGAGGGGTTTGGCGACGTGCAGGCCGCCCACATCGATGCGTTCGATCATAGTGCTGTCCGTTTTGTACAATAGTCACCGACCACCTGCATAGCGGGTAGCTCGGGGGAAATCCCTGAGCGGCTATGAAGGGCTGTTGATATTCACCGTTTACAGAATGTTTCCGGTCAGGAACCAAAAATGTTATCGAACTTATCGCTGCGCCGTTCGGATTTTTGCTCCGGCCGGCGACCGTTCGCGGTACGATCGGGGGATGTCAATGCCATTCAGGCGTGGTGTAACGCAGCACGACGCCGGCTTCCGTTTTAACCAGACAGCTGCTCAGGATTGCTTTTAACCGGACAGCTTTTTACACCGAGGTGAACAATGGATGTCTTGGAACGCATCGACCAACAGGTCAAAAACAACCCCGTCGTCATCTTCATGAAGGGTACTCCCCAGTTTCCCATGTGCGGCTTTTCCATGCGGGCGGCCAAGGCGCTCTCGGAGTGCGGTGTCCCCTTTACCCATGTCAACGTCCTCCAGGATCCGGAGGTCTACGAGAACTTACCGCGTTACGCCGATTGGCCTACTTTCCCCCAGATCTATGTGGATGGCGAATTGATCGGCGGCTGTGACATCATGCTCGAGCTGCACGCCGGCGGAGCGCTCAAGACCATGCTGGAAAAGGCGACGGCGAGCAAGGATACCGCGGCGAACAAGGGCTGAATCGCATTCGCCGCTCCGCGACGGATTCTGAGCGTCGTGTTGCGTTACGCCCCTCACCTAGCGCCATCGATCGCTTGATCGATGGCGCTAGGTGAGGGGCTACACTTAACGCGGGGTCCGCGCGGGTCGGCAGCGCGGGGGGTCATGTGGGTGTAGGTTGCGTTAAGGGCACCTTGAAAAATACAGTTTTCGCAAATTCGGGGCTTGAATAATCAATGGGTTAGAGTCGGCTGGGTGGCGAAAATACCTATTTTTCAAGGTGCCCTTAAGACGCCGGCACTGACCTGGCGGACGATCAGCAAACCTTTGGGCGTCGAACGCAATACGTCAAACCTCCCAGACAATACCGAATGGTAGTAGTTTAATTATAAGTGTCGTGGTTGTGCAATGTAATTATTTAACCCCCCCATTACTTGCCATCCCTGGCACCTGGATTCCGGCAATCCCTGCCGGAATGACGAGGGAGGGGCCGGCAGACTTCAACACTTATAACTTAACCACTACCTACCGAATAATTCAGGATTGCTAAGGGATCAAACGCATGTTCGAGGCAACCAAGGTCGGACGCACGGTCGACAAGGCGTCCTTCAAGAGCCAGCAGGAGGCATTGCGCACCCAGCTCCTGGAGGTACAGCGCGAGCTCCTGCAAACCGATATCCCGGTGATCGTCCTCATCTCGGGGGTGGAGGGGGCCGGCAAGGGAGAGGTCGTCAACCGCCTCAACGAATGGCTGGATGCCCGCGGCGTGCGCACCTTCGCCTTCTGGGCCGAGACCGACGAGGAACGCCAACGGCCGCGCTATTGGCGCTTCTGGAACGCCCTCCCCCCGCGCGGGAAATTGGCCATCCTGTTCGGTGGCTGGTACCAGACCCCGCTCGAACAGCGCTTCCGAGGGCTGTGCGACGATGCCGAATTGGACGCCGAGCTCAATCGTATCGTGGACTTCGAGCGCATGCTCATCAACGATGGCGCCCTGGTCGTCAAGTTCTGGCTCCACCTCTCCGAGCCGGACCAGAAGGCCCGCCTCGAGGAGCTTTCCCGCGAGGATCGCAGCCACTGGAAGATGCTGCCGAAGGAGGGCAAATTTCATCGGCACTATCAGAAGTACGAGCGCATCGCCGAGCGCGTCATCCGGCATACCGACCGTGGCATCTCGCCCTGGTATCTGATCGAGGCCCAGGATCGACGCTACCGGGACCTCACCGTCGGCAAGACCCTGCTGCACGCCGTCAAGGTCCGCCTCAGCCAACCGCCGGCCATGGAGCCGCCCCCCACCCCCAGCCACCTCGAGCTGCCGGATGTATCCAGTGCCCGGATCACCCTCCTCGATCAGCTCGACCTGTCCCAGTCTCTCGACCGGCAGACCTACAAGTCGGAGCTACACGCACTGCAGACAGAACTCAACGAGCTGGCATGGGCGGCCTATAACAAAAAACGCTCCCTGGTGCTGGTCTTCGAGGGGGTCGACGCCGGCGGCAAGGGAGGCGCCATCCGCCGCTTCACCAATGCCATCGACGCCCGCCTCTATCGGGCCATCCCTATCGCGGCCCCCACCGACGAGGAGAAGGCCCACCACTACCTGTGGCGTTTCTGGCGCCGTATCCCCCGCGCCGGCTACATCACTATTTACGACCGCTCCTGGTACGGGCGGGTCCTGGTGGAGCGCGTCGAAGGGTTCGCCAGCGACGCCGAATGGCGCCGCGCCTATGCCGAGATCAACCAGTTCGAGGAGCAACTGGTCCGGAGCAGAACTATCCTGCTCAAGTTCTGGCTCCAGGTGAGCCGGGAGGAGCAGCTACGCCGCTTCAAGGACCGCGAGCAGGTGCCCTACAAGCGCTTTAAGATCACGGACGAGGACTGGCGCAACCGGGAGAAATGGCCCCAATACAAGGCCGCGGTCAACGAGATGGTGGTCCGTACCAGCACCGCGTATGCCACCTGGACCCTGGTCGAGGGCGACGACAAACCCTATGCCCGCATCAAGGTGCTCCGCACCCTGCGCGATACGCTCAAGACGGCCCTCGCACGGGAGCCGAACGGCACCGGCAGCCGGATTCCCTGCGGGGTAAAGCAGTCCTGATATGGATTCCGTTTCTTGTGTCGTTCAGGAGGATGTCGCCACAAGTAACTTCCGGCCAACTGACCCCCACGCCCCCCTCCGATACCACTCCACCCCATGCGTTTCGATATGCTTGAGCAGGTTCTTGTTCCTGATGGTCTTGTGCAACAACAGGTCAACCCGCTGGGGAACGGTCAGCTCATCGATGGCTGCCGCGATCCCGGCGTGGTCTGTCAGCGTCAGCTCATCCCCGAACAGGGCGATATCCACGTCGGAGGTCGTCGTAAAAGCTCCCATGGCACGGCTGCCGAAGAGCACCGCCCGCTCCACGCGCGGGTTCGCGGAGAGGATCTCGATAATCGCCCGGCGGTATTTGTCCTTCAAGCCATCATTCATGGGTTTTGTTTATCTCGAAGTGTGTTGCAGGCTCTCATCAAAGCCGGAAAGTAGGTCTGCTTGATCAGAGCAAGGGCCGCTTCGGCGATTTCCTCTTCGTATACATGACTGAGGAGATTCCGCTTTTTTAACGCATCGAGAAAAACTTCCGAATCTTCCTCGGTCAGATATTCCACTTCGAAACTTCTGCGGATGACCGCTCGGGGCGTCTTCTCGTCATACCCTTCGAAGAACAGCAGATCCTTGAGTGTCTTCCATGCCAGCTCGAAGGTAAACTCGAACGTTTGCACAAGCCCGGCTCGCTCCAGGTCGCTGTAGCTGTCCTGATCGCATGCCGCTTCAAGCCGCCCCAGCCCCTTGGCGAAATTTTCCAGCCGCTGCCGCCAGCGAATTGCATCGGAATTGCTCATGGTGTTTTCCTCTGACCAACGCCGAATAACCCAGGACCGTACCCGGACAGGCACGGCGTCGAACGCGGCGTAACGCAACCCGACGCCGGTGCCGGGGTCACCAGCGCTTGGGCTCGAATCCGGACCGGTTCTTGACCTCCATGAGCTCATCGCCGACCGCCAGCACCAGAAAGCCCTGCCTCTCCGCGTAGGCGAGCACGCTCTTCTCTACGCTGAGGCTGGCGAGGATTCCTACCAAGGGCAGGGCGTCGTGCTCGGGAAAGAAGGTCCGGAACTCGGCGATGTCGGCCACGAAGCCGTCCACGTCAGTAGGGCGCAGGGTCGCCTTGGTGCTGTTGAGGTAGACGCAACCGGAGGTCACCAGCACGGCGTCGAACTCTTTCACGCGCCGCCCGTCGGGCGAACGGCGCTTGGGCCTCTCCATAAAGAGGTCGTAGGCGGGCTCGTTCAGGTGTTCCTCGATGATACGGGGTAGACTCGGGGCAACCAGGTCTTCAACCAGGGTACCCAGCTTGTTGGAGAGCTTTCCCCACTGCTTGTTCATCGCCCGAAGCTGCCGGCGCGATTCATCTTTGAAGTCACGCATTTCATCCTTGAAGTCGGTCATTTCATCCTTGAACACGCGCATCTCGTCCTTGAAGTCAGTCATCTCGTCCTTGAACACGCGCATCTCGTCCTTGAAGTCAGTCATCTCGTCCTTGAACAGACGCAGCTCGGCTTCCGTTTGCCGTTGCGAGGCGTAGAGCTTGCGGAATTCGGCGCCAACACTCCTGACGAATTCCTGCACGGTCTGTTCGAGGCTATCGACGCGTTCGATGACGGCTGCCATAATCAGCTCCGAGAGTCCTGGAAACCACGGGGAAAAATAGCCGGCTCATGGCCCGGATGCAAGCGCCCGGATGCAAATGCCTGGATGCAAACGAGACTGCCGTGAATCGGATGCGCTTGAGGTCAGTCGGCGGCTTCCCTCATTTTTTCGTTACCCTCGTCCGCCAACCATGGGAGAAACGACTATGTACACACGCCGCAATGGTCTTCTGTCTCTGGCGCTTATCCTCTGTTCCACCTGTGTCCAGGCCGATGACGTGGAGAAGGCTGTCGATTACCGGCAGGGCCTGATGAATATCTACGCCCATAACGTTACTTCCATGGGTAACATGGTCAAGGGTAAGACGGCATTCGATGCCGCCGCCTTTGCCCGTTATGCCGAGGATCTGGCTGCTGCCGCCCGGCTCGATCTACTCGCCGGTTTTCCAGCGGATTCCATCAGTGACGAGAGCGACGCCGGCGACACCATCTGGCTGGATTGGGGCAAATTCCAAAAGAAGTACGAAGCCCTCAAGACCCAGTCCGCTACGCTGAGTAAGGTAGCCGCGGATGGTGACAAGGCGGCCATGAAGAAACAGTTCGGCAAGACTGCCAAGACCTGCAAGGGGTGTCACGACGACTTCAAGAACTGATATGGAGACCAAATAAAAGGGACCTAATATACATAGCTAGCCAAAACCACGGCGAGGGGCTTGGGTGAGATCGAATTGAAGGGAGGATTGTCAAACTTCATGGATTTCATCCGGGCTGCAAAGGAAAACACCGCCTGCCGTGGCTATCTATGCATATAGGTCCCAATAAAAATCCCCGCGCCGGTTTTCCCTCCCCATCTTCAATCGTCCGGCTGCTCGCCATGGCGAGGGGGGAGTTTTTTTGCCGCAAATGAACGCCGATAAACGCAAATCAATTCACTCATCATTTACGTCCATTTGCGTTGATTTACGGCTAACGCTTCCGTGAAGGTCCTGTTCGCTCTATGTTATCGGTTGTTGAGGGCACCTGTAATAGGAATCTTCAGCCTGCACATTAATATAGAATGAAAATCGAAGTGTTGCCAGCCGGCCTGGTGGCAGATAGGTCAGACAGACTGCCCTAGTGAGACATGCGGATTAGTCCATATGAAAACCTTCAGTACCGCAGGTCCCGTCAGACCGGACGAGCACTATCACATCCCCGCGCTGGGGCGTTGGGATACGGATGAAATCCGGCGTTTGATTCGGGAGAAACGCTACTTCGTCCTCCACGCCCCGCGCCAGACCGGCAAGACCAGCTGCCTGCGTTCCCCTTGTCCTGCCAGGGAAAGATGACTGTCGGCCCGCGGAGCCTTATACTAGGGTTTCCCGATTGGTCTTATCCCCGTAGGTGATCCGGACCCGGTGCCGGCGCGGCCGGGTCTCGGAACTTCTCGTTATATCCCACATGCAGCCACAACAGCTGATCGAGTTTATCGGTAACCACTGGGTGCTCTTCGCGGCGCTGGCGGTGATTATCGTCCTGTTGGTCCACAACCTGCTCGTCAGCGAGCGGGGTTCGGTGGACCCGACCGGGGCGACGGAGCTCATCAATCACAAGGATGCCCTGGTGGTGGATGTGCGGCCGGCGGCCGATTTCGCGCAGGGGCACATCATCAACGCGCTCAATCTCCCGATGAATGGCTTCAAAAAACAGGTCGGGACCCTGCAGAAGCACAAGGAAAGGCCCATCCTGGTTGCCTGTCGCTCGGGCTCCCAGTCGGCGATGGCCTGCCAACAGCTGCGCAAGGAGGGCTTCGAGAATGTGCATAACCTGCGTGGCGGGGTCCTGGCCTGGCAGAATGCCAATCTGCCCTTGTCTAAGAAGAAGCACTAACGGCCGGGCCTTAAAAACGCAGCCGGGTAGTGGTTGAGCTTCAAGTAGCATGGTTGTGCGACCTAATGATTCGAACCTCCACTGTTTTGCCGTCCCTGACACTGGATTCCGGCACTCCCTGCCGGAATGACGCGGTAGAGGGGTCGGCAGATTTCACACTTAAAATCTATCCACTACCCGCAACCGGATGATCGCCGATGACCGAGAACGAACAGCAAAGCGAAAGGCAGCTCGTGGTGCACCGCATCTATACCAAGGACCTCTCCTACGAGGCGCCGAATGCCCCCGACATCTTCCGCCGGGAGTGGCAACCCAAGCTCGATCTCAACCTGAATACCCAGGCGAGCAAGCTCGATGAGGACACCTTCGAGGTCGTCCTGTCGGTCACCGCGACGACCAGGCTCGCCGACAAGACGGCCTCGATCGTGGAGGTGCATCTGGCAGGCCTGTTCGGGATTCAGGGGTTCCCGGAGCCGGAGCTCGCCCATCTGCTCGGGGCTTACTGCCCCAATCTGCTGTTCCCCTACGTGCGTGAGGTCATCTCCGATCTGGTCACCAAGGGCAGCTTTCCTCAGCTCGTGCTGCAGCCGGTCAATTTCGACGCCCTGTTCGCCCAGCATCAGCAACAGATGGCGGGGCGGACCGAGGGTGATCCCGCCCCGACTTCGCATTGAGTCGGACTATCTCTCCCGCGCTCGCGGTCCTGGGCGCCGGCTCCTGGGGCACGGCGCTCGCAGTGCTGCTGTGTCGCAACGGCTACCAGGTGCGGCTCTGGGACCATGCGCCGGAGCAGATTCGGGCCTTGGAACGCGACGGCGAGAATCGTCGTTACCTGCCTGGGTTTCCGTTGCCGCCGACGCTGCAACCCGTAGCGGCGCTCACCGATGCCTTGGAGGGCGTAAGCGAGCTTCTGATCGTCGTTCCCAGCCACGCCTTCGCCGCCCTGTTGCACCGGCTCTCCGGCCGACTGCCGGAAGGGCTCGGGATTACCTGGGTCACCAAGGGCTTCGAGCCCCATACCGGACGACTCCTGCATCAGGTCGCGGAAGAAATTCTGGGGTTCCGGGACCTGGCTGTCGTCTCCGGGCCCAGCTTTGCCCGAGAGGTGGCCAAGGGACTGCCCACGGCGATCACCGTGGCCTCCCGGAGGCCGGAACACGCGCAACGCCTAGCCGGCTATCTGCATAGCGATCACTTCCGGGCCTATACCAGCAACGACCTGGTCGGCGTCCAGGTCGGTGGCGCGGCCAAGAATGTGCTGGCAATCGCCGCGGGCATTGCCGACGGTCTCGGCTTCGGGGCCAACACCAGATCCGCCCTGATCACGCGCGGACTGGCGGAGCTGATTCGACTCGGCACCGGGCTGGGCGGCAGGCGGGAGACCTTCATGGGCCTCGCCGGGCTCGGGGACCTGGTGCTCACCTGTACCGACGACCAGTCCCGCAACCGTCGCCTGGGCTTGGCCCTGGCGCGGGGGCTGAGCGTCGAGGAGGCCAAGCGCGAGATCGGTCAGGAGGTGGAAGGGGTGATCACGACGCGTGCCGTCAATGCTGTCGCCCACCGCCTGGGGGTGGAGATGCCTATCTGTAGCCAGGTGTTCAGCGTACTGTACGAGGGCCGCACGCCGGAGCAGGCAACCCGCAACCTCCTCATGCGCAGCAGCAAGGCCGAGCTGGCCTGATGCGGACAAAGAAGGGGACTACTCAGGATACGTGTAAATCCTACTAATCTCGGTTCGGAAATCGAAACCCCTACATTACCATGATAGCCTGACCGTATGACCGCAAAAGACATCATCAGCCGCGCCATGCTCAAGCGGCTCACGACCGACTTGGCCCGCCATCTCCTCGACCTCGATGCCGAGGCGGTCCAAATGCTGGAGACCCAGAACCAGCGGGTCGAAGACCGCCGGACGGACCTGGTGGCACGCATGCGTGGAACCGACGGCGAAGCATTCCTGCTGCACATCGAGATCGCCAACGATAATGTGTCGAATATGCCACTACGGATGCTGCGCTACTATACGGACATCCGCCTTGCCGGCCACGCCGGACCCATCCGACAATTCCTGATCTACATCGGCGCCGATCCCCTCACCATGCGGCCGGGGTCTTAACGAGCCGGAGCTGCTCGACTACCGCTATAGCCTGGTCGATATGCATCGCGTCGACTGTACCGGCCTGTTGACTCAGGACAACCCCGATGCCCTGGTACTGGCAATACTGTGCGACTTCGGGGACCGTCAGCCCCAGGAAGTTGTCACCTACATCGTGCACCGCTTGCGGGAGCTGCTGGGTGCCGACGAGCGGGGATTCCGCGAACATATGACTATGCTGGAGATCCTGTCGAAGAATCGGGATCTCCAGGCGCAGGTCGAGGAGGCCGAACACATGCTGACTGTGATAAAAGGACACCCATTTTGTTTGGAAGGGAAAAGGGGCCAAGCTCAATTGATGGGTCGTTTTTCACGGATCATTCGCCTGACATTCAGCTGCAAGCGACCCAATGCCGCGGTCCGGCTCCTCAGCAACCTTCAAGCTCGGTGCCACGCGGCATTGGGCGTCTGAGCCAAGCCGTTATACAAAAAAGCCATTATCGAACCGAAAAAGTTCAATAATGGCTCCAATCAATCTTCTGAACGGATCAGGATTACTTCTTCAAAGCAGCCAACCGCTCGGAAATCGATGATGGGGCAGGAGAAGCCCCGGAAACGCTTGCAAGCGCCTGCTTGACGATAGCGTTATCCTCGGCTTTAGTCGGTCCGAGCAGCTCCGCCTTATGCTTTGCGGCATCCGCCCGCGCCTGCGCCTCGGCCGCTTGCTTGTTCATACTCTCCAGCGCCGATCCGAGCATCGAGCCGTTTTGCTTCAGACCGGCAAGCCGTGCCGCTCGCTCCGCTTTCATAGCAGCACGTTCCTCATCCCGCTTCGCCTTCTCCATAGCACGTGCAGCGGCCTTCAGCTGACTCCGTGCCGTCTTCAGATTCTCGGCGTACAGCTTTACCGTCGCCTCGAGATCATCCATCACTTCTTTTGCGTCTGCGGCCTCTTCCTTCTCTCGCTGGATCTCGGGTGCCATCGATTCGAGCGTCTCGACCAGTTGGCTCAATGCGGCATTCAGCTGATCGGCATTGTCGGGCTGTGCAGCGAGCTGTTGCTGAATGTGTTCAGCCGCGGCCAACCGCTGCTGGTACAGCTCCTCGATCGTATCGGCCTCCTTCTTCTCCCGGAGCCAATCCTGCTTCGCCTTGGAGAACTCTCGATTGACCTTATCGAAGTTCTCCTCCATGGTAGCGATTTCCGCCTCGGTTGCCCCTTCCGGGTCAAACCCGACAATCGCATCCCGCAGCCCGCCGACGGCATCGGTGAGCTTACCTTTTCCATAGTTCTTTATAAATCGACCAAACATGGTAGTCTTCTCCTCTTCATTATTGAACCGAAATATCGTTTTGATTGAGTGCTATTCCAACCTGCATCATCAGCTGGGCAATCGATTCGTTCTCCTCGAGCCCGACCAATAGATACTCGGTGATCGGATCACCACCGACCGGACTCTCGACTTCACGACCATATAACAGCCATTGGTTGGTATAGGTCTCGACACCGGCCGGCGTTATCACCTGCTCATGATAAGTTCGGAACTCCGCCTTCTCCGTATAGGTGTCTCCCCACAGCCGGTGATAAACAACATCGTCCACCGTCAATTCATGAAACCCGATATTCGCAAGCTCCCGATCAAGCGCGGTCTCGGTCTCGGTCTCCAGAGTGACGATCTGCTTGAATAACGTGACCTCATCGACGACCGGTGTCCGGGATCGATAATCCTTGCCCTCGACCAGCTGGAGGACGAGCTCCTCCCCCGCCTGATCCTGGACATAGAGCTGATGGACCGGTGCCCCATCCAGCTCGAGCTTGCCGATGGCGAGCACTTGCAGATCGCCATTCGGGACCACGAAGTTCGGATGCAGCACCGATTTCAACACCAATAGATCGACCGTCTCCAATCCGATCGTGCTGTGCAGTGCAACCCTCAACGGAGAATGGAAGGCTTCAGTCAAGGGGACCTCCCTGCCCCCGATTCCAAGCTTTCGTTTCAGATACTGACCAATCATTTCAACAATTTCCCCTTAGACGAGTTACTGACTCACTGCCTCTCTGATCTCATCCTCGAGCGAGGCGATATCAAAGGCAAGTGATGGATACAGTCCGGGATTCGCATCCTTCCATGCATTGGCGATGACAAAATCGGCCCTTACATAGAGCGTATCGATGTCACCACTTCCAAAAATCATTCCGTTCTGACGTGCGAGATTCGGGTACACGGATGAATCGACCTCCTTGTACTCGTACACATCTTCATCCGCCGGATCAGTCGTATTTTCAAGATCGCCGTCACTGACATCGATCATAACAAGATTTCTGGTTACCGCCATCTCCTCGACCACTTTCATAAACTCGGTCGCCCCCGGAGCCGCGACATACATCATGCAAGATCGGGCATCGGTCACCTTCAACAATGCTTCCTTATTCGAGGCAACCGTCATTGAAGGGGTATTCAAAACAGTTTGGACCTCTCCATAGCCGGCATCCTCACCGATAAAATTCTTCCAGGTCTCCGCCGCACCGGATTTCTTCGGAAACCAGACCTTATGATCTTCGGTGAGCCTGTCGATTTTACCCGGACCGGACGCATGACAGATCAAGTGAACGGCCTCTTTGTAAGGTGAAGCAACACGTACAAAGGGTAAATTATTGGTTTTTGTCGCCTCGATGTAGTTCCAGTAGCTATCTCTCTGGACCCATGTACCATCACACTTTCCATCGACCAGGAATTCGAGTGCCTGGCTCGATCCGACCGTCTCTACCGGTACGACATTGACCGTATCACCAAGACTCGAGCCAAGGACCTGCTCGGTCACCCGATAATAAGCCCCTGATTGCGACCCCACACAGACCCTCAGCTCGGGCAATGTCGCAGCACGGACAGCCGGTGCCAAAGCGATATCGGAATCGACACCCTTCGGCAAATAAGCCGGATCGACAGGTGTCCCCTCGAGTTTAGCGGCCTCGGCATCCATTGCGGCGAGTTTGTCACGCAACTCTTTATTCTGCCTGGCCAACTCATCCGCTTCTCTGCGCCACGCCTGATAACCCGGATCATCCCGATGGTGATGGGCAAATGCTCCCGCATTCGAAACATTATTCAACAAACCAGCGAGAAAGATTGTCCCGAACAGACCATATGAAGGGGCCATATTGTATACATAACCCGGCGGCTCATAATCCCTGCCATAGAACCGCTCACGCCGCTTCCAATAGCTTCCCCTATCGGTTTTACGAGCACGTCGATAAATCGGATTATCGCCATACGTTTTAGCGATTGTTGCACGGCGTTGCCCTTTGATCACCGAAGCTTTACCCGCTTGACCGGAAACCACCGATGAAGGCCTTTTCTTGAATTTATCGCGCATCCGTTTTGCATTGATCGCCGCCTTTGTCCGTGCGCTTCGTCCGGTCGTAGCAATTCCTCCTTTTCCACCGCCGGTTTTTATGCTTCTTTCCGGCTTACCAATCCTCCTGAGTTTCGACGACCTTGAAATAGAGAACGGTTTGAACCTCACCCCTTTCCCGGATCGAAACGAGCTGCGTCCGAATCCTCCCCCAAACCGTTTGGCTTCGACATCCGTTACCAAAGGGTCGAGCGGTACCGCGCCCATCCCAAATGCCAGAACACCGGCAAGCAGACCTACACAAGGTTTTTTCATAAAATCATACCTCGTCATCTCGACCGCAGGGAATTGTCATCCCGAGCGTAGTGAGGGATCTTTCAGAACCAATCCTCTCTTGCATATTGGTTATGGGCGCCTGTCGCCGGCGATCGGCGTGTGTTGTGCCTGATGCAGGACACGCAGCCAGGCGGTTCCGTCGGGGCAGGAAAGGAGTGCATCGCCGAGCTCCTCCAGCTGCAAGGGGTCGGAGACCGCCATCAAGAGCGGATCGGCCTGAGTGGCAATCGCCGGACCGAAACGACGGCGGGCCAGGCGGGTGAGCAGGTGGCGGGTTTCTTGACGGCCTTGCTCCAGACCTTGCTCCAAGCCCTCGCGTTTCCATTGGTCGGTCCAGCTTTCCACGCGATCAGACAACATATTGTGTACCTCGTGTAAATCGGTCATGGACTCGAATTCGACACCCGGCAGTCGCCTGGGGAGAAAAACCCGATTGAGCCACACGGCAAAGGCCCGCCGTAGGCCGGTTTGCTCCGGGGCCTTGAGCCACTCGACCAGGGCATGGAGGATGGTCAACACCTCCGTGGGCGTGCGGCTGGCTTCGAACCGAAAGAGCGCGGCACTGAGGTTGCGTTGCGGCAGGTCGCCTTGCTCGGCCACGCGCTGCTCATCGATCAGGAAATACGCCTGGTGGGGCCGGTACTCGCTCAACATGGGCGGTGCCGGCTCGATCAGGTCATCGAGCGTTCCCGCGGCATTCCAGGGCTTGGCCCCATTATAAAGCACGATGGGGAGCACCGGCGGCAGTCGGCCCGACTCGCTCAGCTGCCGGGTGCGGATCAGGTCCTGGTAGAGGAGGCCGAGGTAGGTTTGGATGCGCACTGCCATCCAACGGTCGATGCTGGATTGGAATTCGAGCAAGAGGTAGATATAGAGCCAGTCACGGCCCCAGCGCACACGCCAGATCAGGTCGTCGGTGCGGTCACGGAGATCGTCGCTGACGTAGCTGCCGCTGCATTTCTCCAACGTGGCCAGATCCAGCTCATTGATCCAGGCGCCCGGTATGAAACCTTGCAGCAGATCGCTGACCATGGCGACATGCGAGTACAACAACTTAATAGCTGCTGTCATGGACCGGTTTGATTCGGATCGGCCCGCTTTCCCATGCAACGCCTGGGTGCGGAACAGGCCGATCAGGGTCTCGACATCGGTGATGGTACCATCGCGGCACCAATCCAGGACCTGCCCGAAGGGCAGCCAGTGGATTTCAATGACTTCGTGAGTCTCATGGTCGTGGGCGACCCACCGCAGGCCGGTGGCCAGGTAAAGGTAAATTACTTCCTTTATCTTCCAGCACTTTTTCCCTTCTCGCATGGAAGCTCGTTCCCGCAACCTTTAAACTATAGTCTACGCGAGAAGCCTGTCTGAGAAGCTGTTTGGTTAAAACGGATACCAGTATCGTGTTGCGCTACGCCGCGTTCGACACCGGGCCTATCCAGGATTGCTTTTTAAGGTGAAACCATGACCATCGATTTCTCCGAATACGTCACCAGTCTCAGCACCGAGCCGGGGCACGAGCACCGCCAAGCGCTCGAATCGAGCTATCACGAGGCGGCCCGGGTCATGTCCCCCCAGGGGCTCGATCACTACCTTACGGGTATGAAGGCCATGGGTACCCTGAACAAGGGGGAGGACCTGATCCTCACCTATGTCCAGGAGATGCCCGGCGTAGCCAAGGAGCTGGGGGAAGATGTCATCCCCGACATCGTCAGCGCCCTGATGAAGCTCGCCTCCCACACCTCCGGGACCGTGGTCACCCTGATGATGGCCAACATGCCGCTGGCCGCGCAGCGACTCGGTGATGTCGACGTGATGCGCAGCTACCTCAAGCTGCTCCATCAGCTCGCCGGCAAGGCCCCGCGGGGGCTGCGTCCCATGATGGAGAACATGGACGAGCTGCTCTCCAAGCTCACGCTGGGGGGCTTGCGCCGGTGGGCCCTGTGGGGGGCCCAGGCCCATCAGCGGGACCTGGATGGACAGATGGCCTACTTCGGCCTCAAGACGGAGTCCTCCCGGTCCGTACTCCGGAAGGAGCGCCGTGGGACCCTGTTCGTCGACAACCAGCGCAAGCTCAACTTCTATCTGCGCGCTCTGTGGGCCCGCGCCTTCTTCATGCGCCCCACCTCCGGCGACTACGAGACCCGCCAGGGCTTAAAACCCTTCATCGAAGACTTCCAGATTCATTTGCCGGACGCCTTCGATCCCTTCCGCGGTATCTCGGGTATGGAGGTCTACCGGGCCAGTGCCGCCCACTGCGCCGCCCATATGGTCTATACCCGCCAGCCGATCAGCGCCGAGCAGCTGAGTCCCGCCCAGATGAAGCTCATCGAGCTGTTCGAAGATGCTCGGGTCGAGTATCTGGCGATTCGCGATTTCCCCGGCCTGCGCAAGCTGTGGCTGAGCTTTTTTACGGCCCCCATGACCCCGGACGAAGAGTTCGTCGAGCTCCACCCCATGATGGACATGATGATGCGTCTGGCCACCGCCCTGCTCGATCCCCACTACCGGGACGAGGAGCCCCTGATCAACAACACGGCCTCCGATTTTCGTCGCCAATTGGAGACCCGTGCCGATGACAACCGGATCAGCTGGGACGCGGGGGTCACCTTCTATAACAAGGTCATCCAGCAGGTTGCCCTGCCCAATCTGCGGGTCATGGAGAGCTGGCCCGTTCCCTACCGGGACGACAACCGGTATATTTGGGCATTCACCGAGAATATGTTTGTGGAGGCGGGATTGGACTATCTGCCCGAACACAAACAGCAGGTGCGTAAATACGTCTCCGCGGTCGAGATGGCCAACGAGGTGGATTGCGAGCTGGCCGGCGACGATGCCCAGGAGGTCTGGATCTGCGCCACCGAGCTCTTTCCTTACGAGGACGAGGGCGTCAGCTTTAACGAGATGTGGGGCAAGGAGCCGGTCTCCGATCCCTACCACTATCAGGAATGGGATTATCACGTCCAGCTCTTCCGCCCGGATTGGGCCACGGTCATCGAGCGCCGCCAGAGTAAGGACGACCCCGAGCGCATGGACGAGATCCTCACCAAGTACAAGCCCATCGCCAGCCGCATCCGCCGCCTGATCGATGCCCTCCAACCCCAGGGCATCGTGCGCCGGCGCGGCTACGAGGAGGGAGAGGAGCTGGATCTCAACGCCGCGGTGCGGGCCATGATCGACATCCGGCGCGGCGTCATGCCGGACCCGCGCATCAACATTCGCATCGACCGCCACATCCGCGACCTGTCCATCCTGGTGCTCATGGACCTCTCCGAATCCACCAACGAGAAGATCGGCGTACAGGAGGGCGAGCCGGAGTACGACACAGCCCCCTCGATCCTGGATTTGACCAGAGAATCCACCGGCCTCTTAGCCTGGGCCATCGACGCCATCGGCGACAACTTCGCCGTCCACGGCTTCGCCTCCGATGGCCGCCACGACGTCCAGTACTATCGCTTCAAGGACTTCAATCAGTCCTATGACGACGAGGCCAAATCCCGCATGGCCGGTATGCAGGGCGGCCTCTCCACCCGCATGGGCGCGGCCCTGCGTCACGCTGGTTGGCACCTGACCCGGGAATCGGCCCAGAAGCGGTTGGTGCTGCTCATCACCGACGGCGAGCCCGCCGACATCGACGAGCGCGACCCCCAATACCTGCGTCACGATACCAAGAAGGCGGTGGAAGACCTGGCCAGACAAGGTGTCTACACCTACTGCCTGACCCTGGACCCCAATGCCGACCGCTACGTGGCCCGGATCTTCGGGGAGAACAACTACTCCATCGTGGATCACGTGGAGCGGCTACCGGAGCGATTGCCCGCGGTATTCGCGGCCATTACCGGTTGATGTTCGTCGCAGCGGGGGGCCGGCAGAGTTTCGCTTGCACTTTACCCGCTCACCGTTGGGGGATCATCAGAACACGGTGCATTCTCGTATCCCGGATGCACGCTTTGTCCATGCTGACTCAAAGGAGGACAATGCCTTGAGGGCACCTTGAAAAATACAGTTTTCGCAAATTCGGGGCTTGAATAATCAATGGGTTAGAGTCGGCTGGGTGGCGAAAATACCTATTTTTCAAGGTGCCCTTGAACAAAAAAGAAATTGACCTGTTTGATCTCTACGTTGAGGCCCCCGATAAAGCCGACCGCATCGTCTTCGGCCGTATACCGAACAAAGATCGCCGCGGATTCTTGAAAGGAGCAGGACTTGCCACCATGGCGGCCCTGCTCAATGGATTCATACCTTTCCACCGCAACATGCCTGCGGGGTTCATTCCAGCAGCCTTGGCCGAGGAGCCGTTTTCCATTGCGGGCAAAGACGGCCTTACGATCCTCAACGACCGCCCCGTGAATGCGGAATGCCCGCCACACCTGCTCGACGACGAAGTCACGCCGACCAACCGTCACTTCATCCGTAACAATGGCATCCCCCCGGAAAAAGTCGATGCTGCCGCTTGGACGCTGACCGTCGACGGTGAGGTCAACCATCCTCTCAACAATGACGATCGACGACCTCAAGAAGGACTTCGAGGTGGTCAGGCTTCAGCTGCAACTCGAGTGCGGCGGCAACGGACGATCCTTTTTTGACCCGAAGGCCAGGGGTAACCAGTGGACCGTCGGTGCAGTGGCGTCTTCGGAATGGACAGGGGTGCGTCTCGCCGATGTGCTCAATGCCGTCGGTCTCAAGGACAGTGCGGTTTACACTGCGCACTACGGTGCCGATACTCACCTGTCGGGAGATCCCAAGAAACCGCCGATCTCGCGTGGTGTTCCGATCGAGAAGGCGCTCGATCCCAACAACCTGATCGCTTTCGAGCAAAACGGTGCCCCCATTCATCCCATGAATGGCGCCCCGCTGCGCTTGGTCATCCCGGGCTGGCCCGGCTCCTGCTCGCACAAGTGGTTGCAAAGGATCCGGATCCGCGATCAGGTCCACGACGACCCTAAAATGACGGGAAAGGCCTACAGAGTGCCCGATTACCCGGTTGCACCGGGAGAGAAAATACCAAAGGACGCATTCAAGATCATCGAATCCATGCCCGTGAAATCGCTCATCACCTACCCGAAGAGCAGCATCGAGATTCCCGCCGCCGAACCCGTGCTGCAAGTGCGCGGACATGCGTGGGCGGGAGACAACCAGGTGACAGCGGTCGATCTTTCCATCGACTTCGGTGCCACCTGGATCAAGACCGATCTGCGCGCGCCAAGCAACCCCTATGCCTGGCAACACTTCGCCGCGGAGATCAAGTTCCCGATGCAGGGGTACTATGAAGTGTGGGCACGGGCTACCGACGACCATGGGCAGATGCAACCCTTCGCCATCGCCTGGAATCCCAAAGGCTATCTCAATAACTCCATGCATCGGGTAGTGGTGCGGGTAGCCTGATCGCCGAGGCGCACAGGGAACGGATCGGCGGCGGCCGATCCGTCCCTTCTCAGACCGGGGGGACGGTTTTTTTGCTCGCGACACGAAAGCAACGTCCAAAGGTCAGCGCATAAGAATGTTCAAGGTACGACTCATAAAGAGCTTGTTCGGCCGAGTCCTCTTAGGAGTCGTTGTCATCGCATGCGGCAAGGCGAACGCCGATGCCGCGCTCGACCCCATCTCGCCTCGGTTAGCGACCGCGGATCCCGCCCAGGGTGAGAAGATATTTCTCCAGTGCAGGGTCTGTCACGTGGCCGAGAAAGGGGCCAGTCCAACCGTCGGCCCGAATCTCTGGGGTATTGTCGGGCGCCCGGTAGCATCGAAACCGGATTTTTCTTATTCCGATAGCCTGAAGGCTATCGGAGGCGAATGGGACTACGAGAAGTTGAATCGATATCTCTTCGATCCCAAGGCCATGGCACCGCAAACGCGCATGGCCTTTACCGGCATCAAACCACCCCGGCAACGGGCTGATCTGATCGCCCATTTACGCACGCTTGCCGATGATCCCGTTCCGCTGCCCGAAGTCCCGAGCGAAGATGCCGGGCAGGCGTATAGGGGCCTTCCGAGAGGCGAGGGTGAAGAGCAGGATTGGCAGAATCCTCCCCCCTGGACCCGGTAGAGAAGAGGTGTTTTACACGTGCAACCTATGCCACTCCCTCATGCTGGTAACACAGCAAGGGATGAGCCGCGACCGCTGGGACGAGACGCTCGAATGGATGGTCGAAGAACAGGGAATGAGCGAGATTGAGGATGCCGCTACACGCAATTTGATTCTGGACTACCTCGCAACGCATTTCGGCTCAGGCTAGTACCCCATTTCATCCCATTTTGCACTTGTAGGGAACGGCCTCCGTGCCGTTCCGCAAGCTGTTCGGAACGCCACAGAGGGCGTTCCCTACAGCAAAATCAAGCGAAATGATGTACTAGGGGCGTTCTCAATTAAGCCGGGCCATCGCAAAAACCAAGCGCGTAGCGCTGGGGACCTTTGCCTGGCTGGAAGATCCCTCGCTACGCTCGGGATGACAGGGGTTGGTTTTAACAGAAAATTTTGATGAAACGGGGTACTAGTACGGATGCTCTCAATTACCAATAACATTACTCATTTGTAAAGATTCGGACTGGTCAGAAAATCCTAGTGTCCTTCGGCATCCGCCGCGAAGAAGCGTTGCATGTCCCGCAGGTCACGGGAACGGAGCATGGGGGGGAGGCTGGCGAGAAAGGCATGGCCGTAAGAACAAAGTAAAAGAAGAAAGTCAAGTAAAAGGACACCCATTTAGTGTACATCCGATTCTTCGGCACTCACGAGCAGTACGACAAGATTGATGCACAAACTGTTTGAGGGGGTCTATGGAAATTCGTCCTGTCAAGTCCGAGGCAGATTACGGGGCCACGCTCAAGGAAATCGAAACTTTGATGGGTGCTGAAGCGGATTCGCCGGAAGGTGATCGCGTGGATGTATTGGTTACGCTGGTTGAAGCCTATGAGCGCATCCACCATCCAATCGATTTCCCTGATCCGGTGGAGGCCATCAAATTCCGCATGGAGCAGCAGGGTCTCACGGTAGATGATCTGGTTCCGGTAATTGGTCGCAAGAACCGTGTGTATGAAATTTTGACCCGTAAGCGTCCACTAACACTTCGCATGATCGAGGGGCTTCATGAGGTGTTCGATATTCCCGCAGAGAGCTTGCTCAAGCATTCACATACGACACATCATGCAGCGTAGAAAGCAGCTAGAGTTTCACTCCGTCGATATGATTCCTTGGTCCGAAGTACGCCAAAGCCTCTTCCGTGGCTTTGAGTGAGCCAAGATGGCATCCCGACGCTAATGGCTTAGTTTTTCGGGATGATAAGTTACGGGCTTGGTATTTCCGTTAGGGTCTAGATAACTTTAGAGAGGATTTTCTCTCAGTAGAGTAAGTATTATATCATATAAGCTTTCCTCTCGATGATTGAATCTAAATTCACATTCTTTCAGGTGTAAATGAAAGGTTTTTCGTGGAA
>Ga0209367_1002588_pt1 | contig 23998 bp, 18 predicted proteins | sample WorMetLIZISLAND2_FD_187412 | JGI IMG/M metagenome (GOLD analysis project Ga0209367, IMG submission 187412) | Marine gutless worms symbiont microbial communities from Max Planck institute for Marine Microbiology, Germany - Olavius geniculatus... ... | reverse complement strand
ATCAGCAGCTTTTGTACGGATGTTGCTGTTTGCTACGTGTCGCACTTCAGCACTAAGTAGTTGACATTGACTGTCTTGAGTCTTGACTTAGTGTAGTAAATAGTCGTTGTTCTAAAATTTCTTCGTTTGCATTAGCGCAGCACTTCTAAATAACGTCTGTGCGGTCCGTGAATTTCTGAAACTCTTTCCGTGAATTTTCCATGAAATTTGACACATTTTAAAAATTCTGCCGTGAAATCATGCATTTTTTCCCATGAATTCGGTTGGTCCCTAGTGGTCGCAAATGCTATGTCACTTCTTTCATGATTATATGCAGGTCAGGCAAGGTCTCCAAGGAAGAAACTTTGCGACCACTGCAGCAGGTTTTTGTTACAGACCAGACAATCCTCCTAAGAACTTTCTAATCAACAGTGTCCACACATTAAAGAGAAAATAAACATTTCAATGTAGTGTAATCTAGGCAAAAAATGTCTAACATTGTCATTACAATGTTTTATATTACTCGATTCTCTCCGAAGATTTCCAAGCAGAGTGTCATCACCATGTGATCCCCATATAGCTTGTTGGAAGCGAAAAACTGCAAAATAGCAGTTCAATGCTTACAAAAGACCCAGACACATGCAGAACTTCACGACGCACTTAGTTACCTTGACTAAGAAACTCGCTGAACTTGGCGACATAGCTGTGAGGCACGCTCAGGCCTTGCACGTCAGGGCAGAAGTCAGAAGAAATGGCCTCTTGCTTCTTGAGTTGGCTCGCCATCCTCGACGCAGTGTCGCTGTTCAGTTTGATGCCGTCACGCCCTGGTCGTGACGTGCCACCGTGCTGGGGCCGATCCACGGACATCACCGCACTGCTTCGAACTCCACCCACACCCCTGAGTGACGTATCAACACTACCGCGACGCCGCTCGATTGAACTATCCACCGTCACGTACCCACTGGCTCCCGACTCACCTGTCATTCTTGATAGGTTGGGCATTTCATTATTCGACGGGGAGATGTGAGCCTTGCTGCTGTCTGGTGTGCTGGCAGCTATTGACTCATTGGCAGCAAACAGTCTGCATCAAACAGGACGTCAAATCTTACAGTGCTGCTGATTCACACCTGTGACAACGGTGCTATGCCAAATGTTTTTTACACATGAGTGCTAGCTAGCTAGCTAGCTAGCTGTAGCACGTATTAGCTATGGTAATTCTGTCCATCCATCCATCACGACCTGGTACCAATCTAAGAACAGGTGAGATAGAGACTTCGCATTTACACCATAAAATAGCTGGGAGTCTAGTATTTTGTGACAAAATTTCATGCCGCTGGGTAAAAAGGGTTCCCTTAAATGAGGGGGAGAAAGAGTCACCACCTCTAAAAAGACAATTTAGCGCTATTGGCTTGTCCAGCGTAAAAATGGTTGCAGATAAACACAGATATGTGCTTCTCAGAACAAACATTGGCAACAAGCTTCTTAGTGGTGTCAACATTGATGATCTTGAATGACTATGACCCCCAAAATAAAGGGTTTTAGTGAATTTTTCATGACTTCGGGCTGCCACATACATTTAAAGAGTGAATTGCACCATATGGAATATGCACACAGAATTTGCAGCATTGAATGCAGATTTTAACAGTTTAAGTCACAAACCCCGACATTCAATGAGAACTGCACACATGAATGTCAAAAAGTGGTTATTTTTCCGATATTGGCTTGTCCAGCACGAAAATGGTTGCAGATAGACACAGACATGCTGCTTATCATAACAAGCACGGGTGACGTGCTTTTTAGCAGTATTAACATCAATGACCTTGAATGACTTTGAACCCCAAAATAAAGGACTTTCGTAATTTTTTTGCGATTTTTGACTGCAGAAGAGTAAACGGCAATGAAATGGATGAACATAGACCAAGACAACTTGCGAACAGGAACTGCTATAGGCTCTCGCACGTCTCATGAGCATTAGCTCAAATTTCTTGCTAGACTAACACGCTAACAAAAACAATGTTAATGAATTACATCAGATCAGCAAGACACAAAGTTGCAGGTGCACTTGAGTAACACTCTGCAGTTCATTGTCCGAAAAAACAGATGCAGACAATCACTGAAACGAAATAAATTTAAATTAACTGCTAACCCAACGACATCGCGTATATTACACCAACAATGGCAACTAATCTCCATCCATCAATAACCAAACGAATAAGATGTGCATAAACAATTATCTCACATGGCTGGATTTCAGAACAAGGAAGAACACAGTGTGGGCCCATCAAGACATCCCGAGAAAGTTCCCAGCAAGCACTGGGTACTGAACAGTTATGGCAGGAACAGCAAACAGCATAACAACCTCCACTCTAATACCTACGTCATCAGCTGGGTTGCATCGTCCCGACCAAAAGGGTGCTACTAAGCCCACTGAAATATCAACATGCATGACTGAACAAGTTCGGGTGCTTACCGTGGCAGACAGTAGTCCGAATCATTGTCAAGACTTACGACGTCTGCACGCTGCTTTGCATTAGCGGCAACCGTGCCGGGTGAACGATTCGGCATTTCCCGACTGACTACTGGAGTGAAGTTTGATGCGAGCGGAACACCGTTCTGAACGTCATGCGACGCTGGCGTTGATGTTCTTGCACCGGCAACTAGCACCTTCTTGAGCTTTGGCCTGACATCAATCAATCATTCATTCATTATGCCAAAAAGCACGCCGTACAAATGACAACAAAAACAATACAAAATACTGTAATAATTGAATGATGCCATAAACTCTAATATAATATACTGACTAATCTAAAACATTTTTTAAAAACGGCAAAAGCAAGTCACAAAATCAAATATAATGCATTTGTAGTATTTCATATGCCGTTCCTTTTTCATATGTAACAATCAATAAAGTGCAAAATGGACATGTAATCTTAGAAGTGCAACAAAAGACCAAGAGAAATCGCAAACATTTGAAGCAAAACTACCGTCAAATATTCTAAAAGTTTTCAAAGTTTACTAAAGCTGACTGTCTCTCAATATATTCAATACATATATTACCGGGTAAGTGACATCTCGCTTGTCTTCCCTGCTATTTGCTGCACAATTTTAATGATCAGAGAAGAACAGAATTTAATCTGTTTAGTTCTCTATGAAAAAAAGTTAACAGAAAAATTAATAGTCCACAAGTAATTTAGTTCCTCGTTAAAATCACACTAACACCGACTTATATGTTATTACAAGACTACATGAAAACTATATAAATAAATACTCACAAAACAGTAAAAATATAACTCATGGCACTTCTTTTCATTTTTCTTATATGTGATTGTTCTTAGCCAAAAATAGCCAATCTGGGTCTCAGGTAATATGGATCTGATGCATATACATTTAATGTAGCATTTAAACAGACTAGAAGCCTAGAAACAGAATAGTTAATGAAAACTAACTGGCTAGATGTCCATTTCTGATGTGTAGCACGGCTTTCTTTGAACAGCATTCTGCAATAACATAAACTTATACTATAAATGGTGCATCAGTATTGATCGATTGATCGACCGATCAAAGTTACTTTACCTAATAAACGCAAAATTCACATTAACTTATAGTTTTCACAGCAGAGCTTTTACACTGTGCCAAGTTCACAGAATCATTTGAAAAACAAACCGTGTTTGGATCCATCCCTGAGGCCAGATCGGCTTCAGTTCAGCATCGAAGAATGCCTTCAAGTATTCCTCCGCTGACTGTGATCGCACCTTCGACATCTCGTAGAGTTCCATCTTGATCTTCACAATGTCAGCCAGCATCGACCTTGCGCGCGCACACAAACACACACACACTACATTGACTAGACACATAATCAAACTGCTCCAACTCTCCACACTAACACTATGCTCTGATAACGGAATTAGCTTCTGTTCGTACAAACTTCTAAAGCATTACACTTAACATTTTGCATGGAAATGACCACTCAAAATCACTCAGCAAAGCAGAGGCACTAGGGTGTCAAACTGCACTAAATTAGTGAGTGGTTGACACTAGTTGTCTAAATGGCTAACACTTTTTCATAAAACAAGCTGAAAAACTACAACAGACAACAAAAGCCAACGATATTTCTTTTACAGTCGTCAGAGGGTGCAAGACGACTGGTGGCTAATTATCTATAGTGTTTTACCTGTACTCACCAGAGGGTGTGACCTGTCTCACTCTGCCTACGCCATATAGGCTGGAAATTGCAAATTTTCCCTAACCCTCTGTTATTTAGCGCCCTTGCTTGGGGTGACCCCTTTAGAATTTATGGTAAAGCTTTACTGATCCTGAAACTATAAAGTCTTCCAGGCAGCCAACGGTGAAGATTTGGTGAGCATAGCTTGCGCCATTTTTGACTGATCCACCCGTGTGACACAGACAGATGGAGACAGAATTGCGATGGCTAATAAAAAGTTGCAATGCTACTTGCAGCTAGAGTATCAGTGGTGAAAGGTCAAGGCCCTATACACTGAACTTTTTACCAACAGCTAATGTACTGCTGAGGACCGACATGATAAAGAAAACTTACTACACTGTGTCTCAAAAAAAACCGGACCCCTATTACGTTTTGAAATAACTCCAACAAACTGTGCCTAATAATACTAATGATTAGCTGAGAAAATCGTCAAAAGGTACTCAATATCTAGTGTGTTACGGGCTTACAATATTTCATAAAACGGGGTATCAGAAGCCGGTGAAAGATGTGGATGAACTGAAGCAGCGCTTGGTGGAGGTCTGGTCTGGCCTACGGCAGACCGTTGTTGATGACGCAATCGACGAATGGAGAAAACATCTCCGGGCCTGTGTTCGAGTAAAGGGACAGCACTTTGAACATCTGCTGTAACTTCTGACTATGATGTTGCTAATCAACAGTTCAAACGTCAGCGTTATAACATTTAATGATTTCGTAACTGACGTTGTTGGTTCGTTGGAGTACTGCAGTGCAGTTGCCTCTACTGTTGGTGCCACAGGAAAACCTCAGCTGGTACTCTGTTCTTAAAATTTCTCGCAAAGTAACACATGCTATTAAGTGCTGATTCTCTAACGATTACTTTTGTCAAAATCTATTGCTATTGAAAAAGGACTGTTGGAGTTATTACAAAAGGTAGCAGGGGTCCGGTTTTTTTTGAGACACAGTGTAGTTTAGATCATACAGATTTAGCAAGTACAGCAAATAGGATGCCTTACATGACTGAAACAAGTATGCCCAATACTCAAAAAAACACAAGTACTTTTTCTTGCAACAGCAATTGCCCTATTCCAGTTCACATCGAGATCAGATAATCACAAAAACAAGAAATTTGAGCTAATGCTCATGAGACGTGTGAAAGCCTATAGCAGTTCCGGTTCAGTAATTTAGCTGAACATTGGGGTGTTCACGCTAAGTTAATATACAAATACCAAATTCTCTATCTGGATAGCATAACGATAGTTCCATGGCGCCACCTTGTGAATGATAGGCCTATTGACTTGTGTTGCAGCCCGAAATCACCAAAAAAATCCATAAAATCCCCTATTTGGGCATTCAAGGTCATTGAATTGGCGCCAATCGAGCAGTGTACGACTTCCTATTAGTGATTAATAGTAACCTAGGCCCTATCTCGCACCATTACTGAGACATAGCGACTTATTGGCAAAAAATCTCAAATTTTGCCCACCCCTTCTCATTTAGCACCCTCGTTCGAGGTGACCCCCTTTGAATTTATGGAAAAGCTTTACAGTTTCTGAAACTAGAATCTTCCAGGCAGCCGACAGTGAAGATTTAATGATCCTATCTCGCACCGTTTTTGACTGATCCACCCGTGTGACAGACAGACAGACATAGGACAGATGGACAGACAGAACTGCGATGGCTAATACGTGCTGAAAGCAGTAGCTGCTTTTGCACGTAAAAATTGACTACCCCAAAAAACATAATGTAAACATGCATCAGCAATAACAGGCAAACAGTAACATAAATTTAAACTAGCAGCAGTGTGACATAAATCCAAGTGAGATACCTTATCGCCGGAGTCCACACAAATTTCTTTCGAGGAGCAACAATACGTTTTTGTTTTTCGCCAGTAGGTGTCGCTACAGCAGCGGCGTCCTGATTGTCATCGGGTGCGTTGTCATCGCTATCGCTCGTGGTGCGTACCACGTCCTTGCTGTCAAGTTGTCGTTCACGTTTCAACTGTTCGGTCGCGTTCACGTCCGACATGTGCTGTTCCACCAGTGCCGGCATTGCGCTCTGCACAGCTGCTCATACAGCATAAACACACCACAACAATGACATACATAATAATACTAATGACATCACCAAGCACAGTCAAATAAAACACCTTTCGTTTGCTGAAGCTGTCCTTGGCTCCTGAGTCCACAAATTTAAAAAAGTAAATACAACGTTATGCATAGGCACTTCACCATCCAATTAATCAGCAGTCATTTATGCTCCAACCAAGAGTCAACATATGGTAATAGTAAAATTTGCATGGTTTCGTGACATCCTAAAAAAATAGGTACTAAAAGTATCATAAATAATTTGCAGCATGGAAGCTTGGAAGATACACAGTACACAAAGATAACGATAGTCTTCGAAATCCAATCTTACTTCAGATTTGCTTCTATGTGGTTTTCCACATCATGTCATTCACCTGAACTGCATTCAGGTGCTACATTCAACATGTCATTCCAACTCTTCCTGTCTGTTGCACGTTAATCACGTTGTTTTTTTATAATGAAATAGAAAAAGAGGTATTAAATCAAAAATAAGATTAAGAATAACACACCTTCTTTCAGCAGTGCAATAGGCTGTCGCAGTTTTCGATCATGCTGCGCAAGCAGCGCTCTCTTTGCACGTTTTATAAGCTGTTCTTTCTCGCATGACAGAACTTTCGCCAGGTGAACGAAAACTGCGGACCTCGTACCACATGGCAGTTGACGACTCCTTGTTTCTATCCTGCATAAAACGATATTAATGACAACGATGATGACGGTAACAGAAATAGCAGAAATAACATAGTTCAAACCAACCGTGCTATCAACAAATGTGTAAGCAAAAAATGCCACATTAACAGGAAAAGTTTTCAGCAATTTTGTCAAAGTCAGCTTACAAATCTATAAACTACACCGTGGACTGTAAAAAGTGCCACTTTACTTTTGTCCATATCTTTGCCAATTATTAACCAATTATCAAATTCTTTCACTGGCACACTCTGCAGACAGTTTGTAATAATGTAATTATTATACATACTACCACACAGTAAATGTGTTTCTACACTACCTTGTTATGAAATATAAATGTAAACAAAAACTAACGATAATAGCAAAAATTTAAGCAAATGAAAAAAATGCTTCAGACCAACATTGCGATGAATGGTTCGTATGACACTAGACGTTGTTATACCCACACAGTCAAGTGTCATACAGACCATTCACTGCAATGTTGGTATGAAGTGTTTTTTTTTTAATTTTGCCAAAAAGTTTTTGTTATTATCGTTATGTATGCATATTTCATTGATATTTTCAAAAGGTAGTGCAGAGATGCATTTATGGTTTGGTGGGATCTATAATAATCACATTATCGCAAATTGTTTTGAAAATCAGTCAATAATTGGTGAAGATATGGGCAAAAGTAAAGTGGCACATTTTTTGGCCCACTCTACATAAACGTGTGTGAATTATACAGAGTTTAAACAGAATTTTTAGTAAAAAATAACAGCTTCCTTACTGGAGTAAGAGTTGATCAACTTCGGTGCTGAACAAGCTACCGCCGGTTGACTTATGTTTGGAAGCCTGCACCAAGATAATACTCTATTGGTGAATTTTCATTGCATTGTCACATAAGATAATCCAAGACAACAACTTCTGCGTTACATTTTGTAGACTGAAGTTAATGCACAACAGCTCTGCAAGATGCATGTAGTTTTATTTATGTACTACTTTTTTTGAGTTAACACAAAAAATATGTTCACAGCATGAACATTCTACTCCTATAGCTTTTATTTCATCTGCCTCACTTTGATCTGCATTAGAACTTCCTATTCTGTAAACCAGGAGCCCGACTCACAAACATTGTCGTAAGATATGTCATAAGACATGTCATAAAATTATCATAACTCAATATTTAAGATGTCATAAGATTATCTTACAACATGTCGTAAAAAAAGTCACAGAATTTATCTTTAATGATCATAACCTTTTTCACAAAGCATTTTATTGTTATGGTGACCATGGTCATCTGCGAGCTGCTGACTATTCATAAGTAAAAGTGGTCGTTTAGAGTTAAATTTGTTATGTTTTAATTCAGAAATTTTTAATATTCTGACTCACAATTCTGAGTACATGGTGTTAACACAGGTGCTGATTTATTTTTTATTTATTTAGATTTTTTTATTTATTGAATATTTTGAATTTATTAGTCCGCCCGAAAAAGATAGTTTTCGGAAGGACTTATGTTTTAGCCCAGATGTTTTATTTTTCTTGCAACGCGAGATCTCCGAGATGCATGGGCCGATCAGCGTGAAATTTTGCATGATGGTCAGTAATAGGCCCTATTTTATAATGAAGGTCCAAAATTTTGGGGGTCACACCCCAAAAAAATTTCGGGGGCGAAAAACATGCAAAATTTGGCCCGATTTCGGACGACTTCGAAGTTCGGGGGCGAATATCTCCGAAACGGATGAATATATTCAAAATCGGATTTTTATTCCGTCTACCGCGATTCCTCCTGCGTTAGACGAAACAAGTCCGGTGAAGTTTGGTCCAGTGACCTTGGAGATCTCGATGTGAAATCGTACCCACCTAAAGCACATTTTTCGGAAGAACATATTTCGGCCCCTAGGGGGTGCTGCGCCCCCAAATTTTTACACGCGCTAGAAAATCACCAAGTCTTACTAGTGCACCCCCCACCAGGGACGGGGGCCCCCTTACAACTTTTTTCAAAGGGGGGGTCAAAAATTGGCTCAAAATGCAATAAATTAGCGCTAATAACTTGGGAGTTAGGGGGTGTAGCCCGACGAAACTTTGGCACTTGATGCGTCTCTATGTTGGGGTGTTAACGCAAGTACAAATTTTAGGGGCACCACCCCCCTTAAAATTTGGGATGAAAAAAACGTGCAAAAATCGGTGCAATTTACGACAACTTTCGAGCTTGAGCGCAAATATCTCTGGAAACGATGAAGATAACGACATAATCTAAATGGCGTTGATGAGAGTGATCCTTTCGGTGTTGAACAAAAAACACTTTGTGAAATTCCGTCCACTACGAACCAAGTTATAAGCGTTAACGTTGACCTACCCTAAGTCGCATTTTTCAGAAGACCATATTTCGGCCCCTAGGGGGTACTGCGCCCCCAAATTTTTACACGCGCTAGAGAATGACCAAGTCTTACTAGTGCACCACCTACCGGGATCGGAGGCCCCCCTTACAACTTTTTTGAAAAGGGGGTCAAAAATTGGCTTAAAATGTAATAAATTAGCGCTTATAACTTCGGAGTTAGGGGGTTTAGCCCGAGGAAACTTTGGCACTTGACGTGCCTCTATGTTGGGGTGTTAACGCAAGTATAAATTTTGGGGGCACCGCCCCCTTATAATTTGGGAGGGCCAAAAACGTTCAAAAATCGGTGCGATTTACGACAACTTTCGAGTTTGAGCCCAAATATCTCTGGAACCAATGAAGATAACGACATAATCTAAACAGCGTTGACGAGAGCGATCCTTTCGGCGTTGAACAAAAAAAATTTGGTAAAATTTCGTCCACCACGAACCAAGTTATAAGCGCTAATGTTGACCTCCCCTAAGTCGACAATGCGTGTTCGGCGTATGCCAATGCATTTGAGTTCGGGCCACGTGACTTTGATGCCGGGGAAATTCTCTTCCCCCTTTTTACCCCCCCTATTTTCCCCCAATCGGATTTAGGGCGCCGGGCGGACTCACGTTGGGCTTTGCCCCAAATTTCTAGTTTTATTATTTGTAGTTCATTAATATTTGCTAGTTTTTAGCTACTACAGTAAATAGTTGTACTAAGCCTACAACGAAAGAAAAACAGCCTGCACCAATCACCGACAGACAGCGGTGAACTATGCAGTTTTATTTTGGCATTGGTATTTGATCTCGGTTCAACTCGCGGTTACGCATGCGCACTAGGCAATAAATATTTTCCGTGATACTATTGCTGCAAAAAGTTGTCCGATTCGAATCTTATCCTGTCCAAAAAACTTCCTCGTATCGAATTATAAGACCTTTAATAAAATTATACTGATGATCTGGATATGTTAGATTTCTACAATATTCGCTTTATGTTCGTGCCCTAAGTGACAACGTACGGCATCTTTGACGGCAGTGATTGACTGGACAAGTTCTGGAGGCAGCATATCTGGCAGGTCTGGCACGCTGTCGCCGCTGTTGGAGCGTGCCTGCCAGATCACCGAGTCAATTGCAGACTCGATACTGCACGATGACGCCACATTTCGACTGACAACGTCAGCGCCATCACCTGCCCCACTCGAATGTGCAGCACTCACTACATGGTGGTCATCGAAGTCGAGGCCACCCGCAATCTCACTCTGCTCATGTTCGTGCTGCTGCTTGCTGGGTGGTGCTGTGCTTGAACCGTGCATTCGCTGCTCAGCCAACGGCAACATTTTGCTGAGCTTTGGCGGCCTCCTATACCCATGTAACGACTGGTGTTAGTATACAATTAACTGAAGCAGGTCGATCGATCTATCAACTGAAACTAAGCCAATCACTCTTCAATTAGACAAAACATATTTTTTTTCATTCATATAGTGAACAAATGCAGATATTTATATAGTGAAATAATCAGACCTAGGGTAAGACAAGGGGGAATTAAAATTACAAAAATTTCACTACTTGTGAGCACAAACGAACTTGGCCTAGTAGTTTTATGTTGCTATGCTCCTAGAATAGCTCAGCTTAACACGAAGCTCAGCTGTCGCCAGGATAGGTGACCGCACTGGTTGTCAGTGACCTTCAAGTTCATCCAAGGTCGACGATTTTCATGTCATTTGAAAGCCAATAAGCGACTTACTATCAATGATCAATGGCAACTGAGGCCCTATCTTGCACCATTTAGCCACAATACATCTGTTACAAACAAACGACAACCATGACAACAGCTCGACCATTACCTAAGTATGGTCAGCTAACAAAATTGGTAAGCAAGCACACTTTGTAGCCTATGATAAATAATTTCAACTGCAAAAAAACAAGTTCGAACAAACAGGACTAACAAATGCAAACCGAATGCTCAAGAGTCCCAATAATCAATGAAGACAGTTAGTAACAAAACAGGTCAACAAAAATCAAAACAATAACACAGATAGAAAACAATATGCATATTATGCATATTGAAGGCATAAGGTATGATAAAGTATCTCAAGCAATATACATGCATATACAAAAGACTGTACCTTAACATTATCAAAACATCTAGACTTCTCTAAGTTTTCTTAGTATGGCTTATACCCATAAGAAACAACACACAATTTACATTCTTCAGAAGTATGTCATATGGAAACACATGGCAAAATCTTATGAAAAATACTATCAACACAAAGAAAATGAAACACGTAGCAAAGCAGAAAATTTAATAATTACCCACGCTTCTTCACTATGACTTCTTCTAAACCGTTTGCCAACCTCTTTCGTCTTTTGATTTTATGTTCTTTTCCATTTTCTCTGACCTGAATATTGACACAACAGTTAAATTGAAACTTGAAACTGTTCCAGGTCATTCACAGATGTATAAACTCCAAATTCAAAAACAAATGATGAGTGACTCATCGAAAACATCAGATAAAAAGTTTCCATCACCGCTATTAGTCGTTAAGCCTGAGAACATTGGCACGCAGTAGTTTTAGCAGCAGCAGCACTAGTCAGCAAAATATTTCTATCATGCATAAAAATGAGTCACTAGGCACCCGTGCTGACAAACAAAAAACGTTTTCAGTAGCTGTCAAAATTCTTCCAGTTGTCCAGTTGATGCAGTTTTGCTGGCAGACTGTACCTGCATAAGATATGCTTTTATCAATTCTTTCCTTCCCAATGTTCAGTACAGTGCTCAGAACAAAAAATGTATCAGACGTTAGGTCATTAAATCAAATACCTTGCCATCTTTCTTCTTCGCATCTTTTATTTCCGAATCATACTGCTCGGAGTCTGACAAAACACGTCTCTGCAACGCAACGTGACATTCATTCATCACAGTCTGCTGCAATTACACTCGTTCAAACTCCAGCAAAAACTGCTGCAGAGGGCACTTTAACCCCGATGAACACTGGCAGCCAATCCATCATCCAGATCTACCGGTACCATTTACAGAGCATGATAACTTCAGCAAAATATACTACCAGAACCAGATGCTATGAATATTGTTTATGTGTTCAATCTAGAAATAATGCATAGTCTTTCTTGCCCTGGTAGAAGAATATACCGCAGTAAAACTTCTAATGGACCATTACTTACAAATGTAGCAACATAAGCAGAAGCATAAAACATAAAATTTTATCCATGCAATGAAATTCAGTAAAGCTTAGAAGCAATGCTCTAAATTATGGCTTTTTCCCCCGTGCCGTTTTGCCCCCTGGCTTTTCGCCTCCTGGCTCTTTCACCCCCACTGTATGTTCGTCTTAAGTATCTTTTTTTGTCTAAAATGCAATATCTGTGGCTAAAAAATCCCATCTTAAGGAGAAGACAACGGTTTCTGTCGGAAGTGTGCTATATCAAAAATTTGCAGACATGTCTGTCGAAATATTCTAGCTATTTCTATCCCATGATGCTACTGTTATGGAGACTGAAATGACTGACATCCCTTTTTGTGCTGCGATCATATAATGTTAATTAAATCAGCTGTGTGACGATACACTACAGTTGTTGTTTTTCTATAAACTAAAACAAAAAAGAAAGTATTAGTCTACATTAGACCAATATTATTCAACAGGGGCGAATCGTCCAATGTGAGGGGGCAAACAAGCCAAGAGGCAAACAAACCAGGAGGCGAAACAGAGAGAGCAAAACAGCAAAGGGGCGAAAAAGCCAGACACCAATGCTCTGACCCTGTTGGTAGGGCAACAGAAATAGCATTCCACTGTGAAAGCTCTAACAAATCCCAAAAATTTACTTTCAGGGAATGGCCAAACCTGCAGCAAATCCAGCAAAGTAGACCAGCATAACAAAAACAAATCTATCGACAGCATACCCTCTTCATCTTCTTCATGGAATGCAAGCCATCGTTAGAATCATCTGAAACTTCCCGGAAATCCAGCTGGCCAAAATTGACGTAAAATCCGCCGTGTTTTGTTGTAAGGCACGACGGCACAAATTCATCGTACTGCAATTTTAACATAATTATTTCAGCATATCAAGTGTCTGTTTCAACTTACTGCTAATGCTTTGTATCACGGTATGAGTCACAGAATGCAATTTTATGACATTGTTCAACAAACTCACTTTTTCTGCAAATTTTATGACTTGGAGCATGACTTTATGTAGGCTTAGTCATTTTATTGTATTTTATTACGTATTTTATTGTTATAGACTGTTCAGCTCCGCTGTAAGTTGACACTGTTAGACATTATCATCATTATTATTATTAACATATGCAGGTTAACGAAAAGAGCAAAAAATGACATAAACGATATTTTTGGTGAGAAAATCAGTAGCGCTTATGCAATGCATTCTACAACCTTACAGAACAATCCATGACAGTTGTAAAATATAACTGCTGCAACAACAGTTGTGAGAACACAAAACATTTATCTGTTACTGACATAACTGGCAGAAAAAATAAGATAACATGTGTGTTGTTACAATTGTAAAAGAAACTGCGAGAGTAACAAAGTGTTACACAATGCAACACTATAATGTTTTTTTGAAATTCAAATAAAAGCAAGATATGCATATAAAAAAATGAAAAATTAACAGAAACTAGAAATATGGGGCATAGCCCAACGTGAGGCCACCCGGCACCGTAAGTCAGATTGGGGGAAAAGTTTAAGGGCTGAAATTCACCTGGTAGCAAAGTCACGTGGCCCAAACTCAAATGCATAATTAGCAGACACAGAATGCGTGTTGTCAACTTAGGATGCATCTACAACCGCGCCTATAACTTTTTTGTTAGTGGACCAAAGTTCACCAAATTTTTTTGTCCAACTCAGCAGGGATTGCTCTCAACGAAGTTTGTTTCCTTTTTTCGATATATGGACCAGTTCTTGAGCTATTTGCGGTTAAAGTTGAAAGTTGTCCTAAATTGTCCTGAATTTTGGACATTTTGCCCTCCCAAACTTTAAGAAGTGGTGCCCCCCAAATGTTGTTTATAATTGATAATGCCTCTCTTATTGCACGCCATGTGGCAAAGTTTCATGGAGTTACTCTCCGTAACCCCAAAGTCATAGGTGCTAATATGCTAAATTATAAACCAATGTTTGACCCCCTTTGAAAAAAGTTGTAAGGGTGACCCCCATCTCCGGTGGGGAGTGGGCTAGCAAGACTTGGACATTCTATGGTGCGTGTAGAAATTTTGTGGCGCAGCACCCCCTAGGGGCCAAAATATGGTAGTCCGAAAAAGTTGATTTTGCGGGTACAATTGCACCTCTAAATCTCTGCAGTTAGTGGACCAAGTTCACCAAACTTTTTCCGTTGAACGCAAAAGGAAATGCTGTCATGCACCACATCCTTATGCGCGAAAGCAGCTACTGCTTCCAGTGCGTCTTAGCCATCGCAATTATGTCTGTCCGTCACACGGGTGAATAAAAACGGTGCAAGCTAAGATCATCAAATCTTCACCGTCGGCTGCCTGGAATAATCTAGTTTCAGGAACCGTAAAGCTTTCCCATGAGTTCAAAGGGTGTCACCCAGAACGAGGGCGCTAAATGAGAGGGGGTAGGGAAAATTTGCAATTTTTGACAATAAGTCGCTGTATCTCAGTAACGATGCAAGATAGGTCCTAGGTTACTATTAATCACTAATAGGAAGTTGTACACTGGCTCTCAATTGGCGCCAAATTCAATGACCTTGAACGCCAAAATAGAGGGTTTTATGGATTTGTTTGGCGATTTCGGGCTGCGACACAAGTTTATATCATTCATAAGGTGGCGCTACGAGACTATCGTTATGCAATCCAGATAGAGAATTTGGTATTTGTATATTAACTCAGCATGAACACCACAATTTTCAGCTAAACTACTGAACCGGAACAGCTACAGGCTTTTGCGCATCTCGTGAGCATAAGCTCAAATTTCTTGTTAGATTTTGGATATCTCCATCCATTCCGAAGATATTCACGCTCATAGTGGGAAGGGGTCCGAAGTTGCACCAAATTCAGGATATTTTTTGCCTCCAAAATTTTTTGGGGAGCAAATCCCCAAATATTTGGACCAGCATTTATAAACTGAACATGCTTCCGAACGTGTGGCAAAAATTACGCGAAGATCGGCACATGGACCTAGGAGATCTCGCGTTGAGAAAAAATAATAAACAGCAGCAAAACATAAGGCCTTCCAGACTATCGTTTCAAGCGGCCTAATTATGTTAGTGTAAGCTCAGACATATAGCTCTATTCACACTGTTTGAGTTCAGTTTCAATAACATTTTCCTGCTGACTAAACTGTTTGCAAAATGTGCTTTCTGCTGATAGTAGGCCTATCTATCACCGTGTGTGGATTAGTAGGCTTTTCACAGACATAGCATGTTCACATGGAGTATCTCACTCATCTCTGTATAATGAACAGAATGTCAACAACGAGCTACAAACCGCTTCCGTGTTGTCAATAAAAGTATCCGTTTCATCATAACCATCACCGAGATCCACTAGGTCCCGAATTTCACACTTCTGCCGATAGTTTAACTTCCGCTTCTTGCCAGGTTTGGAGCCCTTAACACAAACCAGCCATAACAGTATCGTAATGGGACTGGTATAGTAGCAAGCTGCTCTATTATCTTTTGTATCATGTCACAAATGTCAATTATGAATAAGAAATAAGCCTAGCTACACAACTACGGAGACAAAATTTTTGTCTAAAAAAGTGACCATGTGTTCAACTTCAAAGTCGCCTATCACATCCACATGCCAGAGACGTAGGGAATGAATGACTTCACTCAACCAAATGAAATAATAAAACAAACAATCTATACTTGTGTCATAATGTTTTGATATCCCTAACTCTAACGTTCTGTCAGCTGAAACTTGCAACCAAATAGATTAGGTTAGTTGCAGGGGATCTCAGATTCTCTAATACAGAGCAGAAACGTTATTTTTAAACACACATCAGATGCAAAATAAATGCAAAATAAAAAACTAATACTAAATAGTTAGCTAACAAAAGCTCCATGGCAACATAAAAATATAACATAATATCAAAAATTTAAAAATTCAAATTTTGGTCACTTTAACTGATCAGTGATTCACGGAGACTCAAACAGCCAAATGAAATGGCTTTTTAGTAACTTCAACTTGCATCACAACTCACATGCAACCTCAGTTACATACATGCATGGACATAAGAACGTTAAGCTAATAAAATACACTAAATAATATGAAGTAAAAAAGCAGCATACATATTTAGCCTCGAAACCCTTAGCGACCGCCACCATCCTGTCATGTTCTGCTGTGTCCTGAGCCGCAAAAGGGTCATTAGCATCAATATCAGCGAGATCATCAGAAATTCCCTGTCAACAGCATCATTGTTCAACTTGAATGAATGGATCCAAAAAATGCCAACAGCATTTTTACGCATGAAAGCAGCTACTGCTTTAGCATGTCTTAGCCATCGCAATTCTGTCTGTCCGTCACACAGGTGGATCAGTCAAAAACGGTGCAAGCTAATCTTCAAATCTTCACCGTCGGCTGCCTGGAAGACTCCAGTTTCAGAATCCGTGAAGCTTTTCCATAAATTTGAAAGGGGTCACCCCGAGCAAGGGCGCTCTAAATGAGAGGGGGTAGGGATAATTTGCGACGTTCAGCCAATAAGTCACCATATCTCAGAAACGATGCAAGATAGGGCCTAGTTTACTATTAATCACTAATAGAAAGTTGTACCCTGGCTGGCTCTCAATTGGCACCAAAATCAATGACCTTGGATAACCTTGAATGTCAAAATAGGGGTTTTTATGGATTTTTTGGCGATTTCGGGCTGTGAGACTCATTTCAAGAGCGAACTGTGCCAAAATCAAATGAGATATACACAAGGGCAAGCTGCGTATAAAATTCTCAGCATTGAACGTAGATTTTGACGGTCCAAGTCTCGATTTTTTAGGTTCAAGGAAACCTGCAGATGAGGGCATCAAAGAGCAATACCCCTGCAAAAGTTGTTATTTTACCATGGTTGGCCAGTCTTTCGTGAAAACGTGCAGACAGGCATGGACTCGCTGCCTATCACAACAAGCACTAGTGACGAGCTTTTTAGTCGTATCAAGTTCGATGACTTTGAAGAACCCTGAACTTCCAAAATAAAGGATTTTATTGATTTTTGCAATTTTCGGCTGCAGCACACTTCAAGAATGAATTGCGACAAAATGGCTAAAAATAAATTGACAGTTTGCGAACAACAACTGCTATAGGCTTTCGCACGTCTCGTGAGCATTAGCTCAAATTTCTTGTATGACAGAGCACACGTGCTGTATATATGCACTTCTGCATCACAATCAATAATCCTGCTGCCTGCATGTTCCTGTTAATTTATGTGTATATTTTGTAGTAAATTTTCATAATCGATAAAATGCCTATAAAAATGAACAATATTCAGATGACAACAGCAACAGTGCCAATGTCTTTAAAATGCAGTCACCAAGTGTTTGGTTTCAAATGTGACGATACAAACGTTTCATCCAACTTACTACATTCATACTCCCATACGTGGCAGTGGATTGGAGGTGTCGTCGCATTTCGCCTAATTGCATTTCCCCTAATAGGAACAAAGTTGTTACTTACTGATGTCTTAAACGCATCATGACGTAACGCATGATGCAACCGCGTAATGCATGTTTACTTCTTTTGTATGTGTAACAACATTTAATTATGGCGGGTGTTTCGAATTTTTGCTTTATCAAGACCCAACGCGACGTAGATGCCTTAGTGGTGGTGGTGCAGTCTCATTTCGCCTAAGCACATTTTGCCTATTCTCATTTCGCCTAATTGCTCCCCCAGTTGTGTCTACTGCAGAGCCCTAACCGAAATCGAACTAGGCTTAGGGTTAGTGTAAGTATATGATGCGAAATGAGATTAGGCGAAATGCAATTAGGCGAAATGCTACCCAACTGGATTGGATGCAATGCAACTTACAAGAATAGCACTCGTTTGAAGTGTTCTTTCTAAAGAACCCCATTATGTAATTAGAATTAAAAGTATACCCAGTATCAACATAAACTAGAATGAATGCTGAATAATTCTGTTATAAGTAGAGCTGTCACAGTTGACGCGTTAATTAACGCATTAATGCGTTAATAAATTAACGCGCGTTAAAAAAATTAATGCGCGTTAAAAAAATTAACGCACACGCATAAATTAATTTCATTCAGTTACTAAATTCTGTGCAGCAAAAGTTTGGATATTCCATTAAACTGCGGTTATATGACAATCGAATGAAATCAAGTAACTAAACTAGTTTTCGTTTCATCACTACTGCAAATAAACACTCGTTTATATGAGTTGTGGCGCTCACCCAGAACCATAGCTGGACTAACTTGGGAAAACGCAGTAACAAGAAAAACGTAAAAAAAGGAAAGGCAAAAACGTCTTAACATAAAAAAGGTGACGAGCGATAGATGACATTTGTTGGGGGGAGTGAAAATTTGGGGTCCGAAAATTTGTCTTCACTCGCTCTACTCGCAAAATTGTACCCCACCTTAAAGAGTGGTGCCGTCCTGTATCACAAAATGATGGACTCTATGATGGACAAGAAATGATATACAAAATAAAAATACTGTACTAGTTAAATCGTAAATAGTCTAAATAGTAAATACGTTTAAAAAATAAAAATTATATGTTTTTTAAACTTTTTTTCATTTTTGTAATTTTCTATATTGTACAGGCGGGTCCCATAAACGTCTCGGGCCCGGGGTAATTTACCTCCTACTCTCCATCTCGACGGGACTGAGTGCGTTAATTTACGCGGTAATTAATGCATTAAAAAAATTAACGCACTGCGTTAATGCGTTAAAAAAATTAACGCCTTGACAGCTCTAGTTATAAGCTTTTACGACAATTTTGGCCTAATTTTTAAAGGTTCAAAAGACATGCAACTAATAGCATTGAAAATTGGTCACTTTGGACCACCCAATGCTAACTGATGCCTCTTCATGCAAGAATCATAGTGATATCTGCATAAACTTTATGTCATCAGAAACTACAGTCTTTGACGAACATTTCTGTCCCTAATAGGTCAGAGCATCTTCATTCGGTTTCCCATACTTGTCTCCCAATGACAGGCAAAAAAATCTAGTTAGTACGCCCGATAACGATAGTTTTTGAAGTGGACTTATGTTTTACCGCAGATCATAGATGTTTTTATTTATTTCAACGCAAGATCTCCGAGATGCGTCGACCGATCAGTGTGAAATTTTGCACGGTGATCAGTAGTAAGCCAAATTTTATAATGCCAGTCAAAAATTTTGGGGGGCCTTCCCCTTTTTTTAAACATCAGTCTCAGATCCCCGGCTTATATTAGCAGTTTTACTTCTTTCAAATTTCCCTGATGAACTTCCAAATACGCATCATTTCTGCAGTGGAGTGCTGTAGACTGTTCAAGGTCATCCAAGGTCGTTGATATTGGTAGCTCAATCATGGCATGCCAGACTTCCTAAGTGATTAATAGCATCCTTGACCTCTCACCATTTCTGAGATATGGCATAGTTAAAAATTGCAAATTGTCCATAACTCCCTCGAACTCATATAGCACTCTCATTTGGGATGATACCTTCCAAATTACTGGAAAAAACTTTACAGATCGTGAAACTATAGAGTCTTTCAGGAAGCCAACAGTGGACATTCTGTAATTCTAGCCTGCACCGTTTTGACAGGGCAACAGAGTGTCACGGAGAGAGACGGACAGACGGAAAGACACACAAACACATTTGCCATAGCCAAGACAGAGCATCTGCATGCTGTGCTGACAAGCTGTAAAAACTAAAAACACTGGGCAACTGGTTAAATCAATCAAAACACGTCATACCACAATCGACTATATGAGAAATAAATAAGTTATTCGATTTCAGCGGCAGCAATACAGATATGTTTTTTTCTGGAAGTTGCTATGGACATCATCTGTTAGAATAACGTTCAGCTAATGACGATCATTGAAAAGGCTAACTGACATATCATCTGCAGCATCATGTAGCATTGCAGCGCACCAATTATCTCCGCTGGCCAATAACAAGCGCCCACTACATTTTCAGCCAATAGTGCCTACTGCTGCACCGCGGCCTCCCTTCAATAAACAGGCCGTCTGCCCACAGCGATGATCAATACTGCGTGCCACGGCCCTAACTGGGCCAACCCGCCACCCCTCAACTAGCCTGTCATGTTATTAGCACACCACGCGGGACCACACGCACGCCCAGAGCGGAACGCGGTACTAACCTGACACCCCCCAGCAGCGTAGCACGCTCGCTCATAATGTACTAAGACCTGGTAATCTATTAAGCCAAAACCAAAAATAAAATTATTTAAGGCACTGCAACCCAAGTAATATAACCCCCAAGCTCGATTTGGCCTAAAATTGTACCCCCTCCCCCATAAATACAGCCCACATCCTGCCACCCCTCATTTCTTTCAAGTGAATATCTGTTATAAGTTAACAGTGAATAACTGTCTGTAGGGCCTATAGCACAAAATGCAAACTTCAAATGCGAGAGTTGTCAACCATCAATAAATAATAAAAACTGAAGCAGATCAAATAAATCACATGAAACTTTTGTAAATTTCAATTTTATGCAACTTATAATATTCCTGAGCTAAGGGAGGCAGTTCTAGCAATAGTGCAATATTGTACATCAACTTCGTTTAGGCTTACTCTATAGACTACTCACTGAAAAGCAAGATAACGTGATTTAGCCTACAGTTCAAACGATGCACATACTGAAAAATAATCAAATTTCAAATCAAATTAACACAATATCACGACCATAGTCCATAAGACAAAAAAAGTCCATTGCTAGATGAGATCAAACGACAATTACTTAACTCTCAAATCGTATGAGTACCGTATCGAAATACCAACAACCTTCCACCCCTCGACAAGAAATGCAACATGTCGACTGGCATGCAATCATCATGGCCGGCAGCCATTTCATAACATGGCGACTGCATCTATGCGTTCGAAACGCTGAAACTTGCGAGCACTTTGCAGCAAAGACGAACGCTTGAAATTCGACGGACCCTCCTGATGGACCCTGCTTTGCACGACGTCGCAGCACCAGAGCCTCGGCCGCTGATTGGCTGACCGAGGCGACGCCTCGTGGCGCCCGCCACGCATAAACACGAGCCACGCCCATTCCAAAACAAAACAAACCGGCACGCGCTCAGCAATCTCACTGACGCCGTCAAAAATAATTCTCAAATCGTCGCCGTTCAACTCCCGCAAAATATGGACATACTGCACATTCTAATGGCAAACTAGGATTCAAGCAGCCGGCATTGCAAACGCTGGCTATGCAAGCCACACAAGTGCAACTATTACTTTTCTTACACTGACGCGTACGCCGTACAGCCGTATAGCAGCGTTTCCTGGCGATCAAGGGCCAACAAAATGGCGGCAATAGGCAATAGACATTCCATTTTCGACACGTCTCTCGGCCAACCTCATCGAACAAAATGCAGTACCCACTTGACAAGCTATCGTAACGATTACGCGATTTTTTTACCTCTCGCAATACTGCTCAACACTTCCCTGTTTATCATTACTTTCAAGTGCAAAACTTGCCAAGTAATATTACTAACCTCCAGTGATATTTTTACTACAAATGTGCAGCATTTTCATAACTTACCGTTGCATTTTTAACCAGCTCGACGAACGAGAACTCCGGACATGAAACATCGGTCGATTCTCCCAGCGTCACAGCGAGTCGAACTGCTGGCGCTGGTTTTTCCGCCTTTTTCTTCTCGGTTACGACAGGAATGCTGCTGATCAGCTGGACACGTCGAGATTCCGACATTTTTAATCCATTTTAAGCAAAAACTGTTCTTTTAACGCTTACAAATAAAATACACACATACCGGCCTACAAACCCTTTCACTCCCGTTGGCCGTATTGAGCTGCGCATGCGCGATAACCTTGACCGACAACAGCAACCAATCACCGTTTTGCAACGCCAGCTGGTCAATGAAACTGACGTAACAGCGAATGCGCAGCTTTTCAACTTCAAGTCTTCACGTATACTGAACTCAGAAAGGAAAAATGACACAATTTCCTTAATAAACAATTAATTAAAAAATAAAGTAAATATTACATTATTAATGCGGTATTTCTGCTAAATCATGAAAGTATAAGCTCGGAATCGTGCAAAAGCATGGTAGTTGGGAGTGGGACGCTTGTCACAAGTCACATTGCAATGTTTCCTTACTTTATCTGGGAAAGCAACCGTTTGTTTTCTTGATCAAGAACATTTTAAAGATATCTCCTATGGTAACAATTATCATGTTCGCAATTTTACCGTACGTATTATCAAATAATCGACGAAAATCGTAAGACGGGACTGTGAAGTGTGAACCAGTTTTTGTTTTCAATATATTTACTTACTAGATTCGTGACGTCAGACGTACTGAACTAAACAAAGATGGCGTCTTACGAATTGAATGATTTAGTTTGGTATGCTTTGTTACCTTGTTTTCATGGTTGCAGAATAGTAGGTTGATGAGGGTTGTGCTAAAAGTGCCGAAAGTGCGACCAGTGCGAGTAGCGGTCGGTCTAAGTACGACAAACCGGACGATGGGTCATTCGTAGCAGCCGCCCCGTAGAATTATGGCTTTTTCGCGATGATGGGTATTTTGCGGAAATGCGGAATGCGGAAAGTAATTTGCGGAATGAAACCTGCGGAATGAAGATGATTGGTTGACGGGCGTGATCACGTGATCAGCCCGATTCCGCAAATTACTGCCAACCTTCCGAGCTTGACGTGCTGGTAATTTGCGGAATGTATGGTGCGGAATTGCTGTAGCTAACAATGGAAAACGACGCAAACGTTGCAAAACGTAGAAAAACGCTAAAAAAACGTTAACACTCCAAAACATACAATGTGATTTTGAACTGTGATGCTGTAATAAACTAATTTAATTTTATTTTATTTAATGTTTAAATTATTATATTGTGTCACTTTATTGAGCCTATTTTGTGTGCCTAGCTTATAAACAATTCTTTCAACACTGTCAAAGTGCCAAAGTCTGTGCAGCACACCTGCCATTCTAGCTACCGACTCCCCGTCGGCCGACGTCCGAAGTTTATACATTAAAACATAAATTACACAATAATTAGCTATTGTACTTGATTATTTGATTACAGCAACGGAAAAAAACAATAAAAATAAGTATGAAATTTAATATTTAGCAGTAAAATATATGGAAATAAATATCAAAATGAAATACGGTAAAATAACATAACAGTTTAGAAACTGAGGCCTGAAATTCAAACAAGTAACAACCAATCAATACTTTATTTTAAAAGAATTTAAAACGACAAAGATGCCATATGACAGCGGCGTTTTTTAATCTAAGCATGAAATATCGCCTACAGTAGCCTACGTTGCTCAGCAATTAGTGGCAATAAATGCCGAGTGCGGCCAGGGGCGTTGTCGATCGGTCGGTCGGTCATTCCGCATTCCGCATATTACCCACCATTCCGCAGCCTACTTCTGCAGATTTCATTACTTTCCGCATTTCCGCAAATTACCATCGTCCCTTTTTCGCCCCTTTGCCGGTTCGCCCCTGGCTAGTTCGCCTTCTAGCTGATTCGCTCCTTTGGCTCTTTCACCCCCAGGCTCGTTCGCCCCCTGGCTCGTTCTCCCC
>Ga0209367_1002587_pt1 | contig 23998 bp, 15 predicted proteins | sample WorMetLIZISLAND2_FD_187412 | JGI IMG/M metagenome (GOLD analysis project Ga0209367, IMG submission 187412) | Marine gutless worms symbiont microbial communities from Max Planck institute for Marine Microbiology, Germany - Olavius geniculatus... ... | reverse complement strand
TTGGTGCAACGTAATTCAGCGTGAACTCGGTTCAACTCTTGATCTAGGTTCAGCTGAACCAAGATCATGAACGACGTTGGTGCAACTCGCCCTTAGTCAAATAATGCTTCTTATTCTTTGCGTGCTCTGCCCTAAGGCAGGTTCCAATGACGATGGCGCCATCCGACACGGCTCTGTGCTCCTGTCTTCAATTCCTCGTAACTGATCTTCTTTTCCTATTGCTCCATAAGTAGATCCAGCATCTTCCTTCTTGGTTTTCTCCTTGGCCGTTTCCCTTTTATCTTCCCCTCTAGTACAGTCTTCAGAAAACAGACATGTCAAATAATGCTATTCAATTGAAAATGCATCGTGATGGTGACAAGTGAACAAAACAGGGAAATGGTTTCATTTTTCATCACCCTTTTGTGATTATTGTCATATTGCGTTTTATTAGTTAGGACAACAGTATGTAAGTGTAGTTTACCAGTTTTTACCTGGCTGTTCCTGCCACATTATAGATTCATTAGGACTAGAGCAGCTGCTGAGTTACTACAGGAATACTGAGTACTGGAAAGTACTGGAAAGTTGCTATCTGTGCCATTTTTGGCAAATTAAGTGATGATGTCATGATGATGGCGATAATTTTTTCACAGCTTGCGGATGTTTTGTTGCTTGCTTTCAGGATGGAAAACAGTAACGTCGAAGTGTTGCATCACTCCAAGCCGGACAAATACCAGCTGCACTTGCACGACAGCTGCGTGCTGTCGCTCAAGTTTGCTTACTGTGGCAAGTGGTTCGTCAGCACGGGCAAAGACAATCTTCTGAATGCCTGGCGCACGCCCTACGGTGCCAGCATCTTTCAGGTGATGCGTTTGTTTTGTCCGATTATACAACATTCACACATCTTCAATTTTTTTCATTCTCCTCTTACCATCACGCATGTTTTGATAGACTGCACCTCTTTCAGTGCAGCACGTCAGAGATAGGGCCTACCTTGGTGCCGATACACTTAGACATCTTTGAAAATGTTGAATCTCGCAAAACATCGTTGCTTTTATTAAAGACGTTGTTTTTATGCTAGCTTAATAGCCTTGATCTTGCCAAGTTTTTTAATCACCACTTTGTAAAATGTTTCACCATGTATGGGCATTGAATGGCCTATTTTATGTTGATGATGGTGATGCATGCAGTCGAAGGAGTCCTCGTCGGTGCTGTGCAGTGACATTTCTTCTGATGATAAGTACATCATCACCGGGTCCGGAGACAAGAAAGCCACACTCTACGAAGTCATCTTCTAGATGCCAGAGACCACTCAGTTGTAACATCACACATAAAGCTTGTTACTATGACACTGCACAGGTTGTGCTGACGATGCAGACTCATTAAAATATTTTTAACATGAAATTTATTAACTCAATATTTATTACTGACAGACATTCTTATGTTCACTGACCGCAACAACCACTCGTTGGTTGTTTCAGATGGAAAATTTCACGAAATTTTCTCCTCGGTGCAAAACTTAATTGGAAGTTTTGAAAAATGTCACAAATGCGAAATTTTGAAGAGAAGATTATGGACATCTTTTTTTGCAGATAACGTGGAAAATAAATAAACAGTAAAACGTACATAATTGTTGTACTTGTTGACGTTTTTCTCAAGCAGTGACTAAATTAAAATAAAAAAGAATTTCGTTTAAAGTTTTCAATTTCAAAAATAAGTTCTTAAGATATTTCTTTAAATTTCATGAAATTTACTATCAAATGTGAACTTTGCACTGTAGAGAGTGGAGAAATATTTCTGTTCACACTTAGCCTGTGCCGATCGTGTAGATTTGCCAATTCCATGTGATGTAGTAATCAAGTGGGACAGAGTCTGTATTTTCCAGGAACTGGAATTACACTGATTTTTAGCTGACCATACATACGTAACGGTTGAGCTTATGGAACAAGTCGTCATCTGTCTTTGTCCGTCTGTTTGTAATGGATGTATTGTGGCTAAGCATTTGGTCATAGGGGAAAACTTTGCAGAAATAATTAGCCCTTTGTCGAGTCTCTCTTGTGTACAAAATTTGGGGGATGCAGTTCAAGGGCAACATTTTCAAATTTGGGGTTGAATGGAGGGAGGGTAAGAAAAATGTGCATTTTTCAACTGAAAACTGGCCATATCTTGGAAATGGTGAGAGATATGACTAGTTACTATACGAAATGGCATACACCCTATCAAATGCGATGGAAATCATTGACCTTGGATGACCTTGAAGGCCATTATGCGCTATTGTGGCTAAACTGTGCGAGATAGGGCCTAGGTTGCTGTTAATCAGTAATAGGAAGTGGCATATTGGCTTTCAAATGCCATGAAAATCATTGACCTTTGACCAGTACGGTCGGCTATCTTAGCAACAGCTTGGCTTCTTGTTGTATTTTAAGTAATAATTGTTCTGTTAACACAGCGTCAACAGACATGCTGTCATATTTCGAACATTGTTATTTCTAGCCAGATTCTGTGATTATGAAAACTGAATTTTTCCGAACACTGTCTTGTCGAACTCATTGGACGTGGCTCAAAAGCCTTGGACTTTACTGCATCGATGGCCGAATTAGTGGCCACGTCCTAGACAGGGTTGCAGTTGTGTTCAGAAAGGGTTCGAGACAAATCTGCAGTATGTGTGTGTGCGTGTGTAACTTTGAACAGAGGATAATGGATTTTTTGTGTATAGCATTCTGTTTTGCTGCTTCTGAATCGGTTGTGTAATCTGTCCATTTGCAGATGACACAGATGAGACTGCTCTAATGCAGCCGTATTTGTACAAATTTGTACAGTATAGGGGGTGTTTTATTATCGACATGTCGTGTGTATGTTTTCTGCCGACGTTTTACTGAATGTGTTAATGTATAAAGTCACTGTAGTCAACATCTGTGTTCATTACTCAAGTTTTAATTCCCCACCTGATACATGTTGGAATAACCCACCCATTTCACGTCTCAAACCTCACAACCAGTTTCACATTCTTAATCCCACCCGTTCCACATCGCAGTTCCCGATCAGTCCAGACACAAGTTATAGGCTTTTGCATTACATGCTAGACATTGCATCCTGTGCTTTTTACTTTGAACCTTCAAACAGGCTCTGAACAAATGGCTTCAGTTATTATTGAAGCACAATACGTTCACAGCATATACAAAATAGCAGTTTATTATATGCAATAAATAAGTACAGTATAATACTACCATCTCAGGAAATGAACACGATAAGCATAATTTCTCTAAAAACTAGACAAAAACATAGCTATGCACACAGTGTGAAATACAAGATTCATTCATTCTAGTCACCAGGGGTCCTACGTGAACTTTGAAAAAGGCCAAAAATGTGTTGGATATCAAATCCCACTATTCTATATCCAAACTTTACTTTACCCAAAACTTTGAATGTAAACAGTTGCAACGTTCAGACACGCAGCTACAAATTTCAACAAATAAGCAAAATTGAAATAATGAGCTCTCGTAATCTCCCGAATTCCCCCAAAATAGTAAATTTTCGGCCCCAAACTTTGCATTTCTGGACCCAAAAAATTGTAAGGGTTAAAATTATAATAAAATTATAGTAACTATTATAATCATCATCGTGATCAGGAACACAGAAAACGATGCTGATGACATGATATCAACAAAGTGAAAAATATCTTTGTAGCAATTCAAAAGTTCAGACAATTAACGTACAAGAATTGTATACAATGCTTTTGTTCACAAACTGCTCACAAGAAACAAAGACCACAGACCTCAAACCTCCGACGAGAACGGTGCTGCCACCTAGGGAATACTAAAACCAGATCGCCATCAAAATCTAATCATTTTCTCCTTGGGCCATGCACAACCCATTCACAAAATATCTTCAAAATATAATCGTAATTTTTGTTAAATCCAGGTTAGAAAAATCCACTGACGACAAAAAGCACAAAAAGTTTCTTTGTGGCTTCACTTCGACAGATGTAAAAGCACGCATATATACAGCACACGTTAAATGACGTTATGCTAAACAGAATTGACGGCTTTTGATTCTACGACGACAGCACAAGATACGTATCCATGCTCTGTACAATGTCGGTCAGATCTCAACATAATTATTCACACTCAATGCTATACAGCGTGTCCGGAAAAAAACATCCCGAACATTATCGATTGTCACTTGAAGAACAAATATACATTTATAATAATTTTTGGTACCAATATTTTTGGCTCAACTGGCCATCAAATGATCGTTCAATATTCTACCTCACCCAACGTCTGTTTCTGCACTACCTGGGGAAAACAGAACCAACAAAATATGAGTTGATATGAACCAAAATACGTCAAAAAGCATCCCCAACATTATCGCCTGTGACTTGAAGAAGGATTGACAGATTTTTATTTTTGGTGCAAACATTTTTGACACTACTTGCCATCAAATGACCGTTTTAGTTCCTACCTCTCCAAATGTCTGCTTTTGCACTACACGGACAAACGTGAACAGGTGAAATAGATCAAAAAAAGCAATTTCGTTGATTTTGTTTCCCCAGGTAGTGCAGAAGCAAACGATGGGTGCGGTGGAAAATCGGACAGTCATTTGCTCGCCAGTTGTGTCAGAAATATTGACGTCAAAAATTATTAAAATCCGGTAATCCTTCTTTAAGTCACAATCAAAAATGTCCAGGATGTTTTTTTCCGAACATGGTGTATTATTAGTGGAAAAAGAATCTGCAACCAGACTAAGTTCGAGGTGTGTATGGGTCCGCTTACACAACAGAACCGACTGGTTTTGTTGGGGCCCAGCTAGCCACTGTGTGACTCAGCAGACCTGCTGTGCTGATGTACCCCCAGCCCCACCGCCAGCCGAAGCAGTCCAGCCGGTTTGGGTTGTCAGACTGCAGTCAGACGATGAGTTCACGGGCGGAGCGTTGAATATGTAGAATGGACACGGGCCCCCGGTCCACTGCGTAACAATACAATCAATAAGCTAGATGACATTGTCGCAGTCATATAGCACTTGAGTCCAGTAGTTGTCTGGAGGATAACAGGGAAGATTATTCGAACTGCCAAAATTATTATTGTTACATATGCACAATTATAATCGGCAGTTCTTACAATTATAGATTTAGTCGGACATGCGTGACTTGGACCCTGACTCGGACTCGAACTAAGAAGACTCGACTACATCACTGGATTATTGGATGGCCACGTTACACAAGGTTACGATATAAAATAATAATCAGTCTGACAAGACAGTAGCAATGCAATAAGTATATCATATTTAAAAAACAAAAATATAAAATAAAACCATATTAAAAGGCACCAAAGAAATGCACATGTAAGGGATTAAGGGTAGATCAAATAGTCACACAAAAAACTTTCGGATTTCATTTAACTGGCCTATTTTGCAGTAACCGTAAAAGTTGGGCATACGATTGGATGTTGTAGGAACAGCAATTTCAATGACGTAATGCCCTTCTATCACCGAAAAAGTGACACAGCAACAAAGTGGGATGAATGAGTGAGTTTGAGTTTTACAACCTGCTTGACAAACGATTACGGATTATTTTAGAGAAAAGTCACTCAGACAATCAGTTGCACTGGTACTACAATCTAACTAAGCTGTAGAAAACCGGGTTTAGGTGCTTTCCTTGCCAATCAGCCAGGAAACGAATGGGGCCTACTGCCCAGCACCCAGAAGCTGCACTGAAGGGATAAAGACAGATGGAAGAGATGTAATGAAAGCAAAGGCACACTACGGTGTACGAGGGCGTGGCATAGGCTAGCATCTAAACAGGGGCTGTCTGTCACACGGGCAGGGCGGCAGCACCCGAGTTGGCATCAAGAAACGGAACCGTTACCTGAATCAGTTGATGTTCCGTGAGCTGTGTAGACTGGAAGTGATCTTTCAGCAGCATCTGAGAAAAACTGTCGTGCATCCGGTAACTTTCTGCCTCACCCTGTGGATTGCCCAGTGCATGGTACAGATCTGCCACAGCACATTTATACACACTGTCACAATAAAAAACAAGTAATCTGAGCAAAGCTCATGAAATGCACGACAGCCTTAGCAGTTCCTGTTCACAGATTGTCTTGGTCTATCTCCAGCCATTTCTGTCGCAATTCACCCTTTAAGTGTGCACCGCAGCCAAAAATCACAAAAACACTAAAACCCCTATTTTGGAATTTCAAGGTCATCGATGTCAATACTGCTAAACAGCTCGCCATTAGTGCTTGTTACTGCAATCTGCAACTGTTTTCTCTCTAGTCATGCCAATATTGGTAAAAGAACCAGTTTTTAGAGAGGTGCCTTTGAATCTACGGGGTCAGCACGTGTACCACTAAAGCCTGCAGTTAATGCTGAAAATTTTATGTGCAGGTTGTCTTGGTCTATCTAAAGCTGTTTCATCACAAATCACTCTCAAAATGTGTGCTGCAGCCAGAAATTGTGAAAAATTCACTAACAACCCTTATTTTGGGGGTTCAAGGTCGTTCAAGGTCATCGATGTTGATAAATCTAAAAAATCCGTCACCAGTGCTTGTTGTGATAAGCAGCATGTTTGTACCTATCTGTAGCCATTTTCACACTACACAAGCCAATAATGGCAAAATAACATCTTTTTTAGGGGGTACCCCTCTTTTACACCATCGTTCAAGGGGAACCCCTTCACTCAGGGGCACGATATTTTGTTGCAATAAACTAGACACCTTGGGGCAGCCCACAGTGAAGATTTCGTGATCCTAGCTTGCACCGATTTTGATACAGATCACAAGTGTGATGGACAAACAGACGGACGGACGGACAGTTGCCTAGACGATGGCTAAGACGCATGAAGCATTACATGCTGTTGTGCGTAAAATCAGCTGCAATAGCCAGGCGTGTCATGTGACCAGCGGCGTCGTAGATTAAAAAAGTAAGCAGGGAAAAGAAGTTGCAACTTTCTCACAGACAGCTGAAAATTTCTAATAGAGGAGATTATAGGTGCTGCAAATTTAAACTCTGCCCTAAAATGCAAGTTTTCAGCCCCAAAGTTGGCACTTTTGGATGAATATTTTCCGACAAAATTAAAAAAAAATTTTCGTGCAATTTGCCGACAGACCAAAATTTAGGAAAGCAGTTCCCCCTGCCACAACACCAACTGATAATACACTGGCATAAAAGGTGTTGTTTGGATTTACTCGAACTTTTTCCGCTGTTCATCTTGGAATGCAAAAGTAAAACAAGCTGACAAAGTTATCACAAAAGTAAAAGCAGTTACAGGTAGGGTTATGGTGTAACAGTGAAACCTAACATATACAGCATTTATTTAGGCACTATGAAAATTGTCGTGGTAGTACTTTCTACAGGATGAATGCTTTTCAATCTAACAGCACCAGAAATTTGAAACACTGGCTTTTTACCTCCCCCAAAAGAAAAAAATTACATTTCACTATCGTGGCGTTCATCCACACTGCCGGTCGACGCATGTATTAATTATGTACATACTTTCTCAACAATGCGCCAGATGGCGAAAAATATCGTTCTAAACAGAGCGTAAAATAAGTCGTTGGACCTTTAAGAAGTGCAGAGGCCCACAGCTGGACATGTACGTCGGGTATCTTCCCAGCCAACTGCATCGCAGGAATCACCATGTTGAGAGCCTCCTGAACACAGCAAACGAACTACGCTGCAGAAATAAACATGACGGAACTGCCAACAGGCGCGATTCTATTCACATGTGCTGCCTCCACTACAACTGGTTGCCATTGCGTTTATTTAATTTACTGAATATCGAAATTGTACACAACATAAAGGCAAAAACACAAATGAAAGAAAAAATACAAAAACTGCAAACTTACAGACCTATCGACAAACCTCATGACAGACGACAGACCTATGAAGAATTTTTAAGTAGGCCTATGAAGAATTTTAACCTACCTATAAAGAGTTTTTAACCTACTTAGAAAGAATTTTTAACCTATCTATCGCAAACTCGGTTTCAACGATGCAGGGAAATTCGTATGGGTATGTGACCGATCGACCTATTAAAAAGAAGATTTTTAATATACGAACAGCGGAAATTCACCGTAGGATATTTTACCGTTTCACTTCTGTCGCATCATCGATCAGCAAAAGGTGAGAATTTTCTTAGTCGCCTGCTCCTCGAGTGCCTTTCGACTGACAGAAGGTGAGGATATCTCTTCGTCACATGCCTCCTCGAGTGTCCACAGTTCCCTCGGCTTTTAGGCAGTGACTAAAAACATTCCTCAAAGCCTCTTCTGAAAAATCGATTATCTGTATTCTCGGCTTTAGCAGGGATCGACCTCGAAAAATTCCCAAAGCCTCTTTCGCCAAATCGACTTGACAGAAAATGAAAGGTCCTTCCACGTGAAGGTATCCAACGGAACACGGATGGTGGAGAAATGTGTGCAATTACTTTTTCAATCCACACTTACTCTGCTTTTTCCGTTCTTACTTCGTATATATCTATGACCTTTCCTATTTTTCCTAAGTCCCTAACCTAAATTTTGCGCCCTATCTCTAAAAACTCCTAATCTGCGGATCGAACGAAACGATAATGAACAACGGCCGTTGAATGCAGACAGGACGGGAAAATATTCACCCTTTTTCCAAATCTGCCCTCACAATCCAATGCACACTCGGCTACCTTTCCCTATCCACGTTCGCTGAGCATAGCAAGTGAAACACGTAGATGACGAATGGCGGGGAAATATACGCAATCGTTCTTTCAATCCGTGCTTACTTCAATTTACGTGTCTCACTAGCTATCCTAAACTATCCCTTCCCAAACAATGAAAAGTGGCTTTAGCCTTGCAGCGTTCTGTGGAGAACAGCCCAATATGGGTGACGTTTATCGGAGTGACCGCATGATATCGACGAACGACGTATGCTTACGGAAAGAAATTGCCTTAAAAGAAAATATTTTGTTAAAGGGAAGAAAATATTTTACTTAAAGGGAAGGGGGAAAATGTTTAGTCTTATAGAAAAAAAAATGTTTTCCTATAGGGAAGAAAATTGTTCTATTCCTATAGAATAGAAAATATTTTACTAAAGAAAATATTTCACTCAAAGGGAGAAAAAAAATATTTAGTCTTATAGGAAAGAAAATATTTTGCTAAAGGGAGAAAAATATTTTTGTAAAGGTAGAAGAAAATTTTTAGTACTACAGAAAAGAAAATTTTATCATAAGAGAAGAAAAATTCGCCAAAAATTTCCCTTCGGACGGTCAACACCAATTGAAACTGTCTCCACGGTGCTGGTAGAACAGAGATACGTCCGTTCTGTTCCAGTCCGTTCTGTTCCAGTCCGATCGTCCAGACTGCCAAAAATTCTCCAAACATGCTTTATATACCCCTGGCTCGAGGGCGTGGTCTACACCAAACAAGTTTCTCCTATATTTTTGACATATGGGTGTAGGCTTTCTCTTTGTCTCTATTTGATCGGCTTAGAAGCCTGGCGAGGCGTGAATTTTTAATGATATTAGTTTGTATTTTTATAAATTAAAAGATGCGAAATTATTATTTTTAAAGATATAAATAAGGGTTTACTGAAAAATAAGAACATTTATGTGAACTTTATTTTCGCAAAGAATTATAGGTTTAATATTGAGGGTGTCGAAATATGGCCGACTCTCAGCATCTTGAATTTCCGACAAGCGTTTTTCGATGTAAAACTGCTAAGAATATATTAGAGCTTAGATTATGCGAACAACGTTTTTAGACGGTTAAATGTCCGTACTTTCTTGGACGTCGGACCGTTTTTCTCCGAAAAATGTCGAAATGGTAATTTTATAGCCGTTTTTGTAAGTGCCTCGAAAGGTCTTAGCATCAAAGATGGGAATTCCCATACTCGGAATCTTTAGCTAAACGGGATTGTAGAAAATGTAAGTACAACTTAGAATCTATGTTTATATTTACATTTGAGTCGAAAGTGTTCGCGAAGTTACGATATGAAGTTTTCGATACTCCGAAGCTATGAATAGAGAATATTTTATGACGTCTACGGTTGGTAGAGTTTTTGTTGCGATATGATAGTCAGAGAGTACTTAAGCAAAGTTACTGGGTTCTGAAAGCTAATTACCGTACTGCTGGTAGTAAGTAAGCGCTTTAACAGATAGCTGGAGAACGTTAAATGGCGTTGGCCCATAACAGATAAAAATCTGTTACATTATCATTAGTTATTTCATACATTTATATTTCACAAGGTAGCTCAGAGATGTATTTACGGTGCGGTGGTATACATGATAATCACATTATTGCAAATTATCTGCAGAGGGTGCTACTGAAAGAATTTTAAAAATTGGTCAATAAATGGCGAAAATGTGGACAAAAGTAAAGTGCCCCGTTTATTATAGCCCACGGTGAAGACAAATAAATGAATTACTACATTGTCAAACACCACAAAGGGAGAGACAGAGAACTTCTTCAGGGCATCAGTCTTCCAATTTTGGCATTGGTGGACAACAACAACAGAAAGTTAACAAGTGACCATCATCAGACCTGACTGTTGCCGAGTGAGAGGAAGATATGACCGAGCAGCACGAGTGAACACGCAGTCAGTCGGTTGAGGTCTTCTGCATTCGCCATCTTCAACGTCTCCCGCAGATAACGTCTAAACACACATGCATAATGAAGATTAAAGATCATATATAACATACGGTTAACCCATCACAGAGCTAGAGAGCATCACCTGCCATATGGAATCACAGTGTTACCTGCCACCCGACACAGGTGAACCCGCCCCACCTTAAGTTAATCCCAGCTAGACAGAGTGGTAGTTGTTTGAGTTGACCATGATGTTGGTTATATACTAGGCGACTTCACTCTTTGACTTAGACTTTCGCTAAGCCAAAGCTAAAACTGAATGCTAAAGTCTGTACTTAGTTCAACTAAACTTTGACCTAAGTCTACTGACTTAGACCAAAGTGATTAAAAATGGCGGAAAAAACCGGTAGACCTAACAGGAAATAAATCAACCAGCTATGCTAGGACTTGCTTATTTAATTGCGCCGTGCAAACAAATGACGTAATTATGTAACGTCAAACGTCACTGTGTAGCCATTACGGCGTTTATTTTTGGTACCAGATTGCAGTAATTTACTAAACTATCAGTATGCACAGGACTGTAAATAGTCGCCATGTTTTCGCTCAGATAAAGTCAAAAGTTGAAGTGGATTCAGGCTCAGCGAAAGTTAAGCCCTAAGAACTAAAACTATCTCTTCCATGCAAATCGAACCAACTTTAGCCAGGTTAGTTCGGCTAAACTTTGGTCTAAGTAGAAACTTAAGTAGGTACTTACCGAAGTTTGGTCAGTTCATTCTTGGAGTGTGTGCTGCAGCCGAAAATCGCAAAAATCAATTGAAACCCCTTATTTTAGAAGTTCAGGGTCTTTCATAGTCATCGACATTGATACGACTGAAAAGCTTGTCACTAGCACTTGTTGTGATAAGCAGCACGTCCATGCCTATCTGCAACCTTTTTCACGAAAGACTGGCCAACAACGGTAAAATAACGACTTTTATGGGGGTACCACTCTTTGATGCCCTCGTGCGCAGGTTTCTTTAAACCTAGAAAATCGAGACTTGGACCGTCGAAATCTACGTTCAATGATAAAAATTTCATATGCAGCTTTTCCATGTCTATCTCAATTGATTCCGTTGCAATTCACTCTTGAAATGTGTCTTGCAGCCTGAAATCGCAAAAAAATCCATAAAAACCCCAATTATAGTGTTCAAGGTCATCCAAGGTCATCGAATTCGGCGCCAATCGAGAGCCAGTGTGGGACTTCTTATTAGTGATTAATAGTAACCTAGGCCCTATCTCGCACCGTTATTGAGATACAGCGACATATTGGCTAAAATTGCAAATTTTTTCCAACCCCCTCTCATTTAGTGCCCCCTGCTTTCGCGCGTAAAAAATTACCACGTGCACCAAAAGCCAAATTATTATGCAGGAAGTGATGGGAAGTATAATACAAGGATACTACATAAGGTGCACAAAACTGGCAAAAACTCAATATTGACAAATGAAAAATGGACAAAGCATCCAAAGTCTCACAAGTAGAGACAAGTAATTTCAGCAAAGCCCATGAGACGCGCGATAGCCTTAGCAGTTCCTGTTCGCACATTGTCTTGGTCTATCTCCAGCCATTTTGTGAAATTCACTTTCAAAATGCGTGTTCAAGGTCATCGATGTTGATAAAACTAAGAAGCCCATGACTACTGCCTGTCTGTACCTATCTGCAACCGTTTTCACACTAGACGAGCCAATAGCGGCAAAATAACGTTTTTCTAGGGGGTACCACTCTTTGATGCGCTCGTTCGAGAGGAACACCTTCCCCTAGAGGCACAAAATTCTGTCACAAAACACTAGAGTCCTTGGGGTAAACCACAGTGAAGATTTCGTGGTCCTAGCTTGCATTGTTTTGATAGGGCTCAAGGGTGTGACAGACAGACGGACGGACAGAATGACAGACAGACACCTCAGCGACGATGGCTAAGACATGCGAAGCATTACATGCTGTCATGCATAAAAACTGTAAATAGCAGTCGGACAGATGGTATACTGACTTGGCATCATGGTGTCTCGACTGGAAAAAAGCCTGGAGGCCTTTAACATAGAAGCCGGATGCACACAGACTGTATGACCTGCAATCAACATGTCATTCTTACAGCTTCATACATCTGGCTTCATCAGAGATTTTGCTACAAATTTTTATCAAATATGGACCATATTTTCGTAACCCTTTCACTGGCACATTCTTTACAATATTTGCAACACAATGAGCGCAGTGCTCGTCAAAGATCTTAATACACTGTGAGACATGAAAGACACACCAAAATTTTTTTCATCATGTCTTGAAGAAAAGTGATCCAATTTTAATAAGTTTTGTTACAAATATTCCTGATACAACTGGCCATCAAATGACTGTTTAGTTTCCCACCTCACAAACTGTCTGTTTCTCCATTACCTGGAGAAAAAACGAACAAAATATTGCATTTTTAACCACTTTAGTATTATTGCTTAATCAAAACAACACACAAAACACACATTTTGTCCATATTTTCATCGTTTTAGCTGATAGTTTATCTAATTGTCCATTTTTAATTGCCTACAAAAATGTTTAAAATGTTGGCCCATGAACATGGGCTCAGCTCGGAGACACTTTCTCCATTTGTTGATAGCAGCGTCGATAACGTTCTGCTCCAGACCAATCCAGACTTCACCAATTGCTTCTTGAATTCATCAACATTCCTGAATGTTATGCCTATCTAATAGATGTGCTGCTGCACAACAGTCAAACCTTGTAATCGATTGGCTGTTGGTGGCCACATATCCTAAAAAATGAAATTTTATAAAGTTTTTTTGTTGATGTTAATGCATACTTTGTCTGTTTTGTTTTTTCCCAGGTAGTGCAGAAGCAGACGTTGGGCAAGGTAGGAAACTGAACGGCCATTTGACGGCGAGTCGTGTCAGAAATAAGTGTACCAAAAATTATTAAAATTAAATAAGCCTCCTTCAAGTTATGGTAAAAAAAATTTGGTGTGTTTTTTATGCATCACAGCATACAATACTGCAGTATTCAACAAACTAGTGCAGCAACGCACAAAGTGGGAGATTCAACATGAAAAAAACAGGAAAAACTAGAACATCCGTCAACATTTGTAAAATCGTCACAAAAAAAATCCGTACCTGATAATACTGACAATATTTTTAAGAGAGCTTGAACCCAATAGTATCAGCTAGGGGTCTAAATGTCAACAGTATGAACTGCAATCCCGAGACTGAATTCTCAATCCCAAAATCCGGGACTGGAAAATCTGTAATCCCGGAATCCCGTTTCAAGATTAGGCTTACAGATTGGTCATCACTCTGGTATTCCCAAAAAACTTAATTGTGCATAGTATGCATGTAGTATAGGTCCCAACAAAGGTATATACAGACTGTAGGTAATGACAGCGACTGTCAAAATGGATATTACAGTGCACAGCAAAGAAAAGACTCGTGCGTACATAAAATATTTTATTCATCAAACGGCTACAATTCTTAATTGTATCATTTAACATGCAAAAAGTACCATAATAACCAATTTTTGTAATCCGAAAATTCTGGGACTAGGATGCCGCCAATCTTGAGATTTGGGATTGGTGAAAACGACCGGCATCCCGGGAGTGCAATCCCGAGTCAACAGCAGTGATTCCATCAATGATGAGAAAATTTCCCGAGTAGTGAAAACTTACGACGTGTTGCCAAGTCTTTCCGGCTCGACCGTACTGAGGACGGCCATAAACTCCTCCTGTCTGTTGGTTCTGAGGTAAACCAGAGCAAGGTTCAGACTCACAAACGTCCACAGCTCATGGTCTGACGTCTGCAACGATTCAATCGATTCACAAATAGACGAATTCTTTTCAGCCGATGGCCACAATACAGAATCGTAAAGCAACTGCGGGCCATAGAAGAACAGAAATAGTCGCTGCTATCGGCAAATTGACATATAAAAAAACAAGTTTCAAAATTTTTCAGTGTACAAATAAGCTACGCAGTATTCACCCCCCCCCAAAAAAACAAACGACATGCAAACGTAATAATTTTAAAATACCATCTTAACGCAAAATGGAGCTGAACGGAATAAACCTAAATCAGACATTAGAGAGAATTGATTTAAGACTCCGACAAAAAACAAAACCAGAACAGGGAGCTCACGCTAATTACCATTTGCATTCATGCTGCAAAAAATGATTATGAAAATAAAACAATGTGCCAAGTGTCTCTTAAACAATTCTTTTTCAAATACTTGGACAATTTTTATAAATATCCATCAGTAATCATACAAAACAAAGTTCTCACCATAAGCGCAGTTTTGAACTGAGACTCTGCGGCTTCCATGCAGTTGATGGACATTGCATACAGACCCTGATGATAAAATGACAAACGATATAAACCAGCAAAAATAAAATTCAGAAAAAAATGCACATTACTACACACCATAATACTGCTTGCATAATTTGTTTTTATGCAAATCAAGAGAAATGTCACCAATCTAATTTTAAAAAACGTTCACATGTTGAACCTACAAAAAATTTATGCAAAATCAGGCTTACAAAATTCTCAAAAATACGACTGCAAAAAAAGCTTAAAGGTCCATGGACACCAAAATTAACATATATATTATATCCATAACGTATATATTATATCCATTTTCCTAAAATTGCATAATGTTCTGATAATTTTGACAGTTATATCAGCGCCCAGCGTTTTGTCAACACAGAGAAATTTACCTTTGAAATCAACAATCTATGAAAATCACGTATAAAAACGCGCCGCCATATTGGCATGTAGGCACCCCCGGTGACGTCATCATGCTAGCCAATAAACATCATGAACATTAATGGCCTAGCCTGGACTGATGACGTTACCGGCTAGGCCATTAATATTCATGATGTCTCTAGGCTAGGCTTGTGACGTCACCGGGGAAACTAGTAAATTAGAATTTTTCGCCTAACGTAATGTAATGTCGCATTTCGTTTGAAACTGCACATTAATTTTGCATATTTATGAAGCTCAAATCAACATATTATATATGTGAGGTTAGATGTCTAATTTAAATCTACATAAATTGTGCGAGTGAGTTTGACCATGGCCATGGACCTTTAAGCAAAAGTTACACACAACTAAGTTGCTGTCTAAGAGATGGACAAAATGACTTACAAGTAAAGTATGGATCTGTCTAACGTACAGACACAAACGACTTACAAGCAGAGCGTGTATCTGCAGACGGTGTGCTTTCATCAGCTTTGGCTGCTGCTCACAGATCTGACACACTTGGAATATCTATGCCAGCGAACATCAGCAATCACCAAACTTAGCTGGAAAATGGCCACTAAAAATTTGCATGTGTGTGTGTGTGTGTGCTAAGTGCGAGTTTACAGAAATTCCCAGCACAGATACAACAATCATACAATACTTTCAAAACTTTTTAATAGGTCACCTGTAAACCTTTGGAAATTGTTAGAATAAAACTTATTAAAAGCCAAACCAAAGTTGTCAAAGCACTGAATGGACAAATATAGTTGCAGGTTTTTCAACAGCAACTGGGCATCTGAATCAGCAAAAGCATGCATAGAACTTCCTACATTTTCACCCAGACTTCTACGAGCTTCATTTAACCTATCTGGATATTCACGTATGACATTTGAATGACATTCTAATGCCTTAACTACTCTGCAAAAGCCAAGGAAAAAGTGTCAGCTATAGCTGGAAGTCGGAAGAATGTCTGCCGAGTACCAAAATCACTCAGCCTTCCATCCCTCCGGGGTAAGTAAATCGAGTACCAGCCTATCTGCCTGGGGCTAAGGCGGGGCATGTTCATCTGTGTTGGGTGGCAGGTGATCCCATATGGCACATGACGCTCCTAGTAGCTCTGCAATGGGTTTCCCATAAAGAACTAGAGATGGCTTTTTACCTCTTGTATGGCAGCAGTCTTGTTGCCAGTGATGAGTCGACACATGATGATGTGCTCAAACAACATGACTTGAAATGCAGCCAACAACGGATGACTATCAAGCACTGCGCACGGACACACAGTCACAGACAGCTAATTACCAGCCAAGCAACCCGATCCACACACGTGTTACGTTACATTTACATCGATACATCTTTATCACAATACTGGCAACACCATAAAGATGAAGCTATTAATAGTTGACACGCTGGACCAAAAAGACACAATTAACCATAAAATCAAAAAAAAATAATTGCAAATCACATAAGTACAACAAAGTTTTCCAAAGTGCCTCCCACAACAGTACTGGATAGCAGTGCTTAACAATAAAAGCCAGGCAGAAATAATATAAGAAGAATTTTAAACAGATCTTAAAATAAAGTACAAAATACAAACTCCAACATCCATATGCCACACTAAATGAAAATATTTAAACTCTGCATAAACGTTGAAAATGTCACTGTGGTAAAACAAAATACCCAAAGATACGATAAGATACCAAGCTCAATGTATGATTTGACGTTAGCCCATCGCTAGTATCGAATCCGCATTATTCCTAACCAACTGCATTAAAAAACAGTTTTTCAAGACATCAATTTAACACAGGCACTAGGAATGCAGTTAATGTTCACACAGTCCCCCTTATAATAAAGTAACGCAATAACAGTACGCGAATGATTGTAGTAAAGCACAAGCAACAGACACACACGACACAGTACAGAGTACGTACTGCGAAGCTTTTCAATCTGCATGAATGCCTTGTCGGTGTACTTTTGTGCCTTCTCCATGTACCCCGCCTGCATCGAATGCATCACGGTGACCTGCAGCATATAACAGCATACAACGGTCTGTCAGTCAATCATTCAACACAGTTGATGATGATGCACCATATGGCAGCTGGCCACAGGATCAGCACTGGTTTTAGCAATAAGTATTTCTGAGCCTTCTTCATATACCCAAACTGTATTGAGTGCCGTACGATTAACTGCAGCAGTTTCAGCATATAACAGTCAATCAATCAACTACAAGGCGCTCGTGAGAGTGCACATCTCCGCCAAGTGAAGTAATTTAAACATTACTACTGCTAGTAGTAGTGCCACCACTGCTACTATTACTACTGCTACTACTATGCTAAGTACTAACCCGTCTCCTAAAAGCCCCGGTCAAATGCAAATATCTTGGAGATATTCCTTGTAGAAGCCGAGATATAGCCCATTTTGTCTCAAATTTTGTTGCCACGGCAAAAGGGGTCGATCAAGGGTAAATATAAGGAAGAGAGAGAGAGAGACGGAGAGGGCCGCTTCACGACAGGGAAAAGAGAAGTGAGTGAGTATGGTTTCAAGCCCCACCCGACACAGTATAGGTCATTTCAGGGATGGCCTTTCCAGGCCAAATTCCACATATACATAATAACGAAACAAAAAGTTTAACCTTTACAGAAAGTTTAACCTTTATGAAACACAGAACACAAAAAAGATCTAAACATAAAAAGGTAAGAACTGCCGATTATATAACTGTGCATATATGTAACGATAACGGCAGTTCTAATAATCTTCCATGTTATCCTCCAGACAGTCATTAATCTCATAATGCTGTCTACTGGAAGACAGGCGACCCTGGTTCCAGTGAATGAGTGAGTGTGTAGAGTTTAACGTTCCGCTCTACACAGTATAGGGCATTTCGGGGATGGCCTTTCCAGGCAGAATGCACGCAAATGCATAATAATGGTATAATAATGGCACAATAATGCACAATAATAATAATAATAAGTTCAAAATTCACATCAAAGAAACAAGGAGAAGTAATAACGGTCGATGCCAGTGTTGCTGCTTGTGCCGTTAACGCAATGATGTCATGCAGGTGTCGCTGCATTATGAGTCATCATGGGCACAAACTGATGGACAAACAAAAACAAAGCGATTGCTTAATCTCCACCAATGTTCACTACGTTCACCTCAGTGGAGTAATCAGCCAATCAAGCAACAGAGTACACAATATGACAAGCAGTATAGTAGTGATTCAGCACCTGCTCCATATCCGCAGGCTGAATTGAATGCATTATGGTCACTTGCAGTGGTTTCACCGTACAAATGATGACACACATTACTTCTCACTTCAGATTAACAGCTATCAATCGCATGCAATACAAACTTAACAGTAGTGGCAGATGACATAAAAAAAATCTCCGAGAAAGTTGCAAAAATGATTTTTTATGATATTTTCTCCCAGGAATACCTACGAGCCACGGAGAAACTGTCGAGATTTTGGAGATCATTTTCCACAATCCTTTAACATGAGCAGATAAGGTACAAACGGACTGCTGCATATCATGACAAGTCAGATGGGAGTGATTGAGACTAACAGAAGATAAGAGGGAATTCTGGTACACAGCCAGCAGCAAAGCACGATGAACGTCAATCGACCAACTGTTTGGCAGTTTACTATTTATTTGCTATGCTTTCTATACTCTAACAAACATGAACACTGTTTCCTTCAGTGCACCGATGAAACTGATCGGGCAAAGAAAGGAACAGTAAAAATCAGCTGTAGCAACGACAGACAATGAAATATGAACAAAACAACAGTCAGAATGGCTGGATAGACAAAACCCATAAGCGCAGATACATCAGTTCTCGGTACCGCGACACAACAGTTACAATAACGGACACTGGTGCAAAGTCATACCAGATACACGAGGATGCACATGTGCTCCTTGGGCAGCCATTGAAACAACTCGATGGGATTTGACTGCTGCAACGGCTCTGCAATGCACAGCACAGCCAGCCAGCCACAGACGATAAAACACAGGACACAGCAACTGCGGTGACAAATTTTACAACACGATACAATATGATGAAGATTTGCACATAAACTGAAAAGAACTGAAAATGCTTTGAATGGAAATAAACTGAGAAAAACAAAAACACAAGTACGGTTATGTCTAACGTAAGCTAGATGGTGGTTACGACTCCGTCGACTATTATACCTCCGCCAACATGTGAGAGCTGCAAGGCCAAAAAGTGCATTCTGGGGCATATTTTCTATTTTCTTTTTATTTCTTTTTGTCTTTGACTGTGTACTTTACACGACTTTCATTTTAAATAAATAAATAAATATGACCCCACCATGATCTTGACCCTTGATCCGAACATATGACACGTTCATCCTTGCCCCAAAGTGCATTAGTGGTGAAAGTTTGGTCAAATTCTGCCAACAAATACGCAAGATATCTCGTTAACAATGTTCGTCTGGGACTCACGCATGAATGGATGCACGAACACACTGGAAATATAATGCCTCTAGCCACTACATTGGCGGAGGCATAAAAATCCAGAAATAGGTGTGTATGTGATAGCTAGAAACCTGAGATCATAGATCCTAAAAAAAATGAATAACAATAACTACACTGTGGTTCATAAAAAGGGACCTCTTTTTGTTTTTCTCATAATTCACTCAAATGATGATCAATTTATACAAAATTTGTACCAGTTGAAGCTGAAAAAATACTAATTCAAAATATTGCAACAAAATATAACAGTTGATTAAATATTCTTTGCTAGTTGTGACATAATGCTGACATCATAATGTGTCACGGGTACAAGCTTGATAGTCTCAACTGGTAGTGTCAGTTGCTAACCTGCTCCGATAGTTAAAAATCTGGTTCGCCGATGACAAATTTTTGAAGTTTTACAGTTGCAGCCACAAAAAACATGGGGTTAGTTGGACTTTTATGCATTCGAGCAAAACAGTGCACTAGCACACTGAGCTTGCAAAATGGTTGCATTTTTGGATCGCAAGACGCCTGATTTTATGTCCCCATGTTGCCTAGAATATTTAATCAACTGCCACATTTTGTTGCAATAGTTTGAATTAGTATTTCTTTAGCTACAACTGGTACAAATTGTGTGCAAATTGATCGTCATTTGAGTGAATTATGAAAAAAACAAAACGGAGTCCCTTTCTTATGAAACACCGTGTAAAACTAAAAAAATAGAACCAGAAAAAAATTTTTCTCCCTCATCCTTTCCACCTCATTGAACTTCACAGTTCAACCAATGTCTTCAATTACTGAATTCTACATTATATTCCAAGATTGTACCACAAACATCCCGGTACTTAGCATTTTAGAGCCACAGAGAAGCATAAACAGGATATAATTAGGGACCAACCGAATTCACGGGAAAAAATGCATGATTTCACGGCAGAATTTTTAAAATGTGTCAAATTTCACGGAAAATTCACGGACCACACAGACGTTATTTCGAGGTGCTGCGTTAACGCAAACGAAGAAATTTTAGAACAACGAATATTTACTACACTAAGTCAAGACTCAAGACAGTCAATGTCAACTACTTAGTGCTAAATTGCAACACGTGGCAAACAGCAACATCCGTACAAAAGCTGCTGATAAAACTCTGGAATTGTCGTAAATTAAACTGAAAGCGAAAAAATTCACGAAAAATCACGGATTTCACGGAAATCGGCGTTTTTCACGGAAGAAGGCCAATTTCACAGAAAATATCACGGCCATGAAATCGTGAACTAAGTTGGTCCCTAGATATGATGTACTTAGTAGCAAAATTATGACAATTCTATCAATACTGTAATGCACCTAAAAATGTACAATAAACTGCTAAAAAGAACTTGTGAAAGAAAATCTTACACTGAGTAGTGAGAGTGACACAGGTACACAGGTAAGCTGCTTACCATCGTCAAGGTGTAACGAGGTAATTGTTTGTATGCTTTGCTGCAACTGCTTCAATGCCGGCTTCACCGTTTTCACCTGTAAGTAACGATACAGACTCAACAGCCATGCAACTCTGTTAAAATATTTCTGGGCCCAGATTATGACTGGCCGGTGAAGGTAAAAGTGGTGTAAAGCTCTTAAGAATCAAACCCCTCACAGAGCTACGGAGCATCAACTGCCATATGGGATGACGCAGTGTTACCTGCCACCCGACATAGGTGAATGTACCCCGCCTTAATGCCAGCCTGACAGGCCAGTCTCGATTTACCTACCACAGGAGGGATGAAAGGCTGAGTTAACCTAGGCGGCTGGTTACGTACTGAGATAGTTCACCTCCTCGCAAGTAGTCACCCATCCAAGTACTAACCCGGCCTGGTGTAAAGTAATTTTGTTGATCGAATGAAACACGCTACCGCTAAGCGACACCACCAGGCTGGTCCCTCGGCTATGCTCCAATTGGTCTCTCCAATCCCCACCCCCAAAAAAAATTATTAAAAATCTATTTATTCATAACTTTTTAAGATATTTTGTTATCCCCCCACAAAAAAGAAACTCCACACACAGGCCTACAAATGGGAGTTCACAAACGATAACTGCCTCCCATAAGCACAAATGATAACTATTCTACATTCTAATAATGTGCAGTGCAAGTCTGATCGCTCGGGCCTAGTTTTTTTCTGCATCAAAAGGCTAAACCAAGCTAGTCAGCAGGTAAAGCTAAGCTAATACAGTGAGGTGAACTGGTGCATACCTGGCCACACATAAGATAATGGCAGACTTGCAGTACGAGGAAGAAGACTTTGAGGGACTCCTTCTGATGTACGCTTGCTGCCGGCCATTGTTCAATAGCATTACTGGCCTGACCCAGCACTAAATGGACATCAGATAGCTTCTTCTCTACCAGTAGTACCTGTCAGATTACACACATCTTGGGTATGATATGTTACTATAATGCGCGGAAAGTCTGTCTGTTTGTCTGTCAGCCCCCTCTAGTGCCTTCCCTGTTGCATGGTCACAGACCCCGACCGCAGCGTTTGAGTCCTTGCTCCCCCACCTGACCCAACGGGCAGCCTGAGGGAATGGGGGTTGAGTTGCCGGGTCTTCTTTCCCCACTGATTCTGCCAAGCCCATCAGCTTAATGCACCATGTAGTGCTTCATGGCGGAAAACTCCCGCCTATAGGGCAGGGCGCTTCCAGTAATATACAAATAGTTACTGGCATCGAGATTATTATTCAAAATTTTCCCCGACGTTTTTAAAATATAGATGGCCATCTGTCCTGCCAGCCAGCTGGTCTCCTAGCCGGCCATGTCTTGAATAATAATGAGGCGGCCAGCCGACACAGGAAGCCAGGTCTTGAATAATGAGGCGAGACCAGTCAATATTGAGGTAACCCTTAACATTGCCTCTGAGACCAGAACATAGAGAATGTGCACAAATTCCAATATCTCGAAAGTCATATGGCCGAAGATGGAGATGCAGAGGTGGACAAGAATAGGAAAAGCTTCATCTGTTTTCCAATGTCTACAGCCAATCTGGAAGTGCGGAGCAATCAGCAAAGAGATCAAATTACGGCTATATTCTTCCATCTTAGTTCCCTGCCAATTGCTAATTAATGGCACCTCTCGTATTAATTTTTCCTACCGGGCATATCATCCTGTACTGGCACTTACATCCTGAAAGTTGTTATTGCCTTAAATTCTTTTTCCAGGTTGTTCTGCTTGAAAGCGTGTCCGACCAAGCCTACATCCAGATTACAGAATGCCTCGAGTGTGAATCATACCATGCCCTTGCTGAGTAGAAACAGAATCTTGGTGTACTCGGAACGGTTGGCAGCAGCGTATTCAGCTCCTCGACTGAGCAGGGCAGTGGCCGACACATAGTCACTTTCCTCCATGTGAAGTTGCTGTCAAAACGAACACTGCTAATACAATGTAATGAACAGCACCATCTATGTTAGAAAACATCAACTTACTTCATCCCAAACACAGAATAGGACTGAAAAATAACTTCATGTACCAGTGTTTTACAGCTTAAAAACAACCAAATGAATTGTATATTGTTGTCCCATCCAGCAATTTCTAGGCATACTAAAATTCTGGATATCATAATTCTCCATTCAAGAATTTTTTTGGGACTTTTCGAGAACTGGCAAGGAGAAGTATAAAAATTCTGTACAAACTACAAAGCAATAACATTTATCACCTTGACATGCCTACTAATGTCTGAATGGCATAGTCACAGTGCAGCACGATAGTACTGACACTGTTGTAAGGGCAACCCACGTTGCCATGGCAACGAATTTTGGGACACAGTTTACAAAGCTATGTAAAGCCGGGCGACATGAGTCTATTTACAAGCTGTACAGTCAAAAAAAACCAACTACGATGTTGAATAGGCACATATTTTATTTTTGCTGCATCAATTTTTTATAGCGTTCACCAGATGGCACACTGATCTATACCATTGCAAGTTCAACAGCGTAGTTGGTTTTTTAGACTGTAAAGCTTGTAAATAGACTCATATCGCCCGGCCTTACATAGCTTTGTAAACTGTGTCCCAAAATTCGTTGCCACGGCAACAGGGGTTGCCAACAAGGGTCGGCAGAAGAGAAATTTAAATGACACCATCGGACAGCCTGGGTCTGAAAATAGGGGGTAGGTACAAACAGTGCGCAATTATCTTTTACGGGGACCGAGTTATACCGCCCCTTTCCCGTTTTGTCTCTTCTCTTCCTGCCCCACCCCCTTTTACCCATCTTTTCCCTCAC
>Ga0209367_1002586_pt1 | contig 23999 bp, 17 predicted proteins | sample WorMetLIZISLAND2_FD_187412 | JGI IMG/M metagenome (GOLD analysis project Ga0209367, IMG submission 187412) | Marine gutless worms symbiont microbial communities from Max Planck institute for Marine Microbiology, Germany - Olavius geniculatus... ... | reverse complement strand
GTCCCCATCCCCATCATTATATTTATGAAATAATTGCTGCTACCCCAACAGCAAAAACTGCACATTTTACTACTCTTGATTACTAACGTACTGCAAATTAATAACATTTTACAACACCCCATGTTATCAGTGTACATAAACACAAATTGTCCACATTTTGAAACATACCATGTGATGTACCAGTACTAATTAGTGAAATGTATTATTCCCACATTTTTACAGCAACAACTACGGATGAAAATTGTAGTTGTCCCCACTACTGTGGGTATACCGCAACTTCTATCGCCATCCCCATGGTATTACCATGGCTTATATCTTCATTACCGCTGGAATACTGCTGTTATTATTGTTATTGTTAGGACTCCTAGCTTTTTTGCAGATGGCTACATAATATTTTGGCACTAATCCGACATTTTTCTAGTTTTACGTTGCTGAAATAAGGATGAATTCATCGTTGTTTCTAGGAAGCAGCAGAAAACACGGAAGATAATTGAGACGATTGAAGATGACAGCATGCTTGGTGTTGCTGAAGAGGCAGTTGAACAGTATGTCGATGCTGATCTGACGGAATATTCTTCACCGTCACAGTTGGAACAGAAGAGCTCTGTGAGTGAACAGCAGTCTCCACCAGCATTAGACAAGCCAGTGGAAATGGCACAGCCTCCGACAATTGCCTCTGATGTCAAGCCTGTTGATGCAGCTGCCAAAGTCGAGCTTCCTGAAGGTCTTTCAGCTGAAAGTTTGTTTAATATAATGGAGTTCTTACATTTTTAGGTTTATGTAGTTTTTTTGTGTTTCTGTAAAGGTTAAACTTTCTGTTTGTTTATTGTAAAGGTTAACCTTTACTGTCATTGCTATGTGTTTGTGTGCATTCTGCCTAAAAAGGCCGTTTCTGAAATGACCTATACTGTGTCGGGTGGGACGTTAAACCCTACTCACTCACTCACTTATTTAATATAACAAAAGAAGTTGGTGTGCTTGTCTTACCTTTTTTGCTGTGTGCGAGTCCTGGGAGCTGTACAATAGTCCTGGTCCGTTTCCTGCCTGGATCGTGTAAATGGCACGTAAGCCAGATTTTGGTTTTGTATGGTAGAACGTTGGGTTTTACATGTGAATATTTTTTTTGATATTTTTTGCATCCTTGTATGTGCCAACAGGCAGTTTGCTCAGCTGTAATTTGCATTTTTGGGTTATGGTAATTTGTTTGCTGTCGATTTTTGTTGCGAGTACCACTGTGCCAGTGCAAGTGATTGCCAGGAGTTACCAATCCCAAAATGACCTGTAATGTGCTGAGCAGGACATAAAAAATTACTCATGCTTTTTCCTTACTTTTCATTGTCATTTAGTGCATCCCATTTGGAAATGCAGTGCACGAGGGAAACTTTTTGAAGATTTTTTGCTATCTGTATTGAAAGTAGTTGCTGACATTGCCTCATGTAGCTGCATAAGATGTAAGTACTCTATATAGTTGAGTATATGGCTCACGTTACTCTTACTGCCAATGCCCAGGAAGTGATACAGAGTTTTAAATTGATTATTTTTTGTAGACATTGATTTTGTTGTCACGGGGGAGTTACTGTGGTATTCTGTTTGTTCCAGTTATTACTTTACATTGATGATAACTTACGTAATTAATGCTTGCACAATGCACATGTTCTGTTTTGGTTGGTTAGGATGTGTTTTTTTGTTTGTGAAATGCGACAGAATAATACGTATGCTGCTGATTTAATGTTGTGTGCAGGAACAGTGTTTGTGGAGCCGGAGTCTGTTGACTCATCTCCCGTGTTTCAAGAACTCGAAACATCACGAACCAAGACCAAATTTAGAGGTAAAAATTGTGTGTGTGTGATCACTGATCAAGTATATCATTGAATGCATGTTATTGGTGTGCTGGCATTTTTTACGCGCGAGCCATCGCAATTCTGTCTGTTTGTCACACGGGTGGATCAGTCAAAAACGGTGCAAGCTAGGATCACCAAATGTTCACCGTCGGCTGCCCGAAAGACTCTAGTTTCAGGAACCGTAAGGCTTTTCCATAAATTCGAAGGGGGTCACCCCGAACGATGGCCCTAAATGAGACGGGGTGGTCAAAATTTGCGATTTTTGGCCAATAACTTGCTGTATCTCAGTAACGGTGCGAGATAAGGCCTAGGTTACTATTAATCACTAATAGGAAATCGTATACTGGCTGTCAATTGGCGCCGAATTCAATGACCTTGGATGACCTTGAACGCCAAAATAAGGGGTTTTGTGGATTTTTTGGCGATTTTGGGCTGCGCAAGTCTATATTATTGACAAGGTGGCGCCACGGTACTGGCGTTGGTGGCATGGCGTAGTTGGTAACGCATTTCGGCTGAAACGAAGTTACTCTGTGCCGGGCTCGGTTAGTACTGCAGTGGGTGACTACTGAACAAGAACTGCTATAGGCTTTCGCGCATCTCATGAGCATTAGCTCAAATTTCTTGTTCTCTGCTGGTGATGGCTGACAGGCATTCTCTTGTTCATATTCTTTGTAAGAGTTTTTGCAGTCAGCAGTCTTCTGCAGTGATATGTAATTTGCCTATGTTGATTGCTTGGTATCAACTAATGCTTGGTCGTTGAAATAGTTTATCATCTGTTTTCAGAAAAAAGTGCATTTTTATAATGAGCATTTCTTTGAATCTGTTGCCTGAAAGATTATTTCAAAATCCATGTTTTCTGGAAGCTGTACCACAAAACAAATGCTAATTTTATTCCAGAAAAAAAAACATAAACAGTCCATGCCAAAAATGGTGTATAGTTTGAGGTATCATTACTCACTCAGTTAACTGTTTTTGGTTAACAGGTAATTTGGACACAGCAATAATTAACTGTTCCGCCTGCAATCGACAGATTGGCAATGACCAAGGTTCAGCCGTCCATAGACACCCAGTCTTGAAAGTACTCATCTGCAAGGTAAGTTGTCTCAATGCCTTGTAGTGTAATTATGAAGCAGAAACTAATTATCTCAGCTCTTTGCCAAGTGCAATTTCTGTTGACATTAGTGCAATTTATATTTTTTAAAAATGTGTTCACCTAGTGTCTACTACTTTGGGTTGACACACACAGAAACTGCTTGCATGAGTGCATCTCACAGATAACCTGGGCTCGGACTTATACTCATGTAGTCTTTGCGCGGCCTAACCTTAAGTAGCTGACTGGTCCAGCGAAGATCAAAAGTAGTAGTGGCAGCAGCATTCTGTCATTTATGCTTGAGAGACCCGGACCCTCTTTCTTTCATTCCCCGTCTGGGGGCGGATCACTGCCGCAATCCACTCCGGGAAACTCCACAGGCGTAGTGGGTCAGATGCTACTTTCAGGTCGGGCCAAGTCATGTTGTGTCACAGGAGATTGCACCCAGCAGTAGCTGCTAAATAAAATTGAAATTGATGTGTCCTGCTGTTGACATTAAATGGGAGTGGTCTGAAAAATTGCACCTAACATTTTTGTTCGATTAGCATTGTTATTGCTAGCTATATTGTGACGATTTGTCACACGGGATGCGGGTTTGCCATTCGGAAGGGTCACTGTTCCGACGGGCCGCCAAAAACCTGTTTTGGTAGATGATGAAATGGTACTTATCAAATGCTAAACTAACTCTTAATGCTGAGCCTAACCCTAACGATGGCAGCCTTCTGGAATGATGGGCCGACACCTCAGAGAGCTGTTGTGGATTGTCTATGCAGAAGTGCTACATGCTGTACAACAGCGCAAGCATTGAGCAGGACGTAGATGGCAGTGACGAGCAGTGTCGCTGGTGTGGCCAGGGCGGTGACCTCATCTGCTGCGACTTCTGCCACAACGCCATCTGCAAAGCCTGCATACGTCGAAATCTCGGCCGCAAGGAGCTCGCCAACATCCTCAATGCAGGTAGCCTGCCTGTGGCCGAGTCAGCCAAAGTTCTGCAGCCTAATTGACAATGTCATTGATCTTACAGAAAACACTGCAAAAAATCATATTTACAGAAATCTTGTGGGAAAGTGCAACTAGTGAAAAAATTTAGACAGTTACGAAAGTGTTACTGGCTTAGGAAGAAGTTAGGAGGAAAATTCTCAGAAATTATAGCTGCTGGTGTTACTTTGATCATGGTTGAAGTACTAATGGCTGATAGACTTGCAGTGGAATGAAGATACTGTGCAGATAGAGCCAGTAGAAGGGTCTGTGCGTGATGTCATACATGTGACTAGAATAATGTTAACATCAGCAATTCATACTTTTTGTTTCATATTGGCTTTTTATCAGGTTGTGGTTGTGCCTCCGGTTTTTTGCCCGGATGGATGAGTGGAAATTAGGCCTAAGTTTCCATTATGAGTGGCACTATCCACCACATTAACTGTGTGGCATTAGAAGAATACTAAGATTAGTTTAGATGTGGCCTTAGTGTCTGATGTGTTTTGTTGTCGCTGATTGTTGGCAGGTGACAACGAACGTTGGCGCTGTTATGTTTGTGACCCAAAGCCTCTGCTTCCTCTAATTGAGCATTGCACTGCAATCATGGAAGCACTAGCACGCCAGGAAAAACAAGAGTCAGACAAACGACGCAAGCCCGATACCACCAACCGACTGATAACAGGCACTCAGTATAATAGCTCCGGTGCCAAAATAGGCTCAGGATCGAAGCAGGTAGCACAGCCGGTTTCTGTCATACAAAATGCTTCCTTGTCCACAATTACTAAGTCGAGGATACAGCCTTCTTCTGACGCAGGTAAACAGCAACCTATGAAATTGCCGACTCGAACGGTTGCATCAATGCTCTATGAACAAAAGCACCAGCTGCCAAGCAAAATGACTAATAAGACTGTTGCATCGCTGCTTGCTGAACAGAAGGTGAGGCCTGGTATGACACCTCCTGCATCAAGCCAAGCACAGGTTGCCTCATTGCCAGCTGTGCGTACGGCCCGACCTTTGCTTCCACACGTTCAGAATGTCGTTACGAGTCAGAATGTGCTGGTTGTTCTTGATCGGTTGCAGTCAGCCACAAACTCCATGAACGTGTTCCTCCAGTCACTACGTCTGGATGCACGGAAGAATGCGGTCGGAAATACGCAGGCAAATCTGGAGAAACGGAGAGAGATAGCCGGGAAGCTGACCCGGGCATATGCCGCCTACACACGGTCGTTTCAAGAGGTGACTGCCCACACTTCTCCAACTTCAAACGCTGCTGCCATTTCACAGACTCCAAGAGTAAATGCCGCCAAGCCACAGCAGGGTTCAGTCGTGATGCGTGCACCACCTGCCAGTGCCTCAAACTCCGCTGCAGCATCCCGACCTGCCACTAACCAACGATCATCTGTTGTAAGTCGACCACCAGTAAAATCCGCCAGCAGCGAAGTGATCGAGATATCTGACAGCGAGGATGATCGGGGCAATTCTAGTGCTGCCGTAAGAAGCAAAAACGTGCAGCAGTTGCCCAGTCAAACAAACACCGTCATTCCTGCTGCTGGCAGCAAAGTGCTGGAAAGTCATTTGAGCCGTGCTGCACCAGTGAAGGTGACGACGCAGAACTCAACCAATTCAAAGAAGCGCGCTCCATCACCGGATGCAGCTTCAGGCCAAGTTCCGGCAGCGCCTCAAGTAGCAGCAAAGCGTGTATGTCTGGACAAGAGTAGTGACGACAGGAGTAGTAAGCCGGCTGTGAAGCCAGGAGCAACGTCAGGTGAGGAGTGTGTTATGTTTGACGGTGGGGTGGAGGAGATTCCACAGGACAACGCCAGCGACTCAACAGATCATCACCTCCAGATGTACTGTGTGGAAGTGAGTGAGGACTCGGACGACGATGACACCCCCCTCAGTGGCATCAAGGTAGCTAATGGCAAAGTGCCAACGGCTGTAGGTAGAAGAGAACGCAGCCTTCTCGAAGCCGAGCTCACACGCAGTGTCAGCACGAGTCGATCGGTGGTCTCCTAGAGTCTGACTACAGCTGGACCTTTGTACCATGGATTATTTGTACTTTTATTCGTGTTAATTGCAGCCAGAAGCCACCCAGAACTTCTGTTATTCGAGGGGATGAATAGAGCTATATTGCAATTGCAACACTAGAGCACTGCTCCAATTTTACAGTTGGCAAGCTGATACATTTGATATTTTGGTTACATGGTCAAACTCAGAAGTCAAACTACATCTTGAACTTTGTAATTTTTGTAGAGCTGTCAAAGCGTTAATTTTTTAACGCATTAATGAACGCGTTATTAATGCACCCAGGCCCGTCAAGAAGAAGAGTAGTTGGAAGTTACCCCCGACTCCATAACGCTTGTAGAGTATAGAAAGTTAGAAAGCAAGTAGAAACACATTTTTTCAACAGTAACTGACGTCATCACTAGCAGAGAAATCTATTAACCTGTCATCTAAATAATATTTATTTACAGTAGTGATGGAATGTCAACTACAGTTTAGTTATTTGAATTCATTTGATTGTCAAATAACTGCAGTTTAACGGTATATTGGAACTTTTGCTTTACAGAATTTAGTAAATTAAATAAATTTACGCATGTGCATTAATCTTTTTAACGAGCATTAATTTTTTTCATGTGCGTTATTTATTAACGCGTTAATTAATGCATTAATTTGACAGCTGTAAATTTTTGTAATTAAATGTTAATCAATTTAGCTCTGGACTCTGCCTCTTAGCTGCTGCCGTGAAATCTCTAAAAGTACATAGCATGGGCATAACTGGTACGAATTATCGAATAGTCCAAAGTACGAAAAGTCAATAATCCGAGTCTGATTACAGGCACCTCCGTTGTCTTTGCAACAAACAGCATACTTGAAAGTGTAAAAATGGTTACAAATTTATTAGCCTTTACTGTACATATTTGTCTTGTGTACATAAATGTGCATGTTTTTGATAGTATTTTGACATGTCTATGTGAGATATGTCGTGGTCAGTGTATTTCTGGTGTTAATTACTGCAGGTCGTTAGAAGTATATTGCACTCATTTGTTCAGTCTGCTGATAACACAACCGTTAACTTCCGTCACTTGATATGTTGTTCTGAACATTGTTTGATCGCGGGCTAAGATCTGGAAGGTTACACTGTAATTACTTCTGATAAGGAGGTTACGTAATATCTGGCATTTATTTATGCATGTTTTCATTTGTACATTTAGCAGGATTACACAAAAAAATCACAGGTGGATTTAACTGAAATTTTCATTGAAGGTTAGACTCAATTTAACTTAAGTTAGATTTTGGTAATGATCCAGGTCAGGATCTGGATCCAGTACATGGGATTGAAGGATTTTTTTACTGCTGTTGGATATGGCAAAATAGTGCTGGCACCTGTTGAATACAACCAGAAAAGTGTCGGCATTAGTGGGGGTCGGCACTCTCTGAGTGACCTTCTGTTTTCTGTTGTTTTTGTCCTTAGCTTTGTTCTTTGTTCATGTTGCTGAATTTTATGAACATAAATTTGATAATGACTGGTCTGTTATTGCAGAAAACGTTGATAAATTTTGTGTGATAACCTGGCAAGATGTTATCATTAATTTTCTGATCATTGTTACCGACTTAATTAATGGCATTGTATTTTGCTGAGCACAGTTGGCATGAGGAAAACGGGTTTGATTTTGTGGTAATTTATGCGACATACCGTACTCACATTGGCTAAGTTGTCAGCATTGCTCTTTGGCTATAGTATACACCCAACCTTCTTATTTGTTAGTGGTAGTTGTTTTGTTACTTTGCCAGTGTATTCTAACTGATAGACAGGACAGTTGCCTGTTGTCAGTATTAGCTAAGTGTGACAGTGTTTCACAGTTAGAAAGTCAGCCATTTTGCAGTGATAACGTACAAATCACGGTTCCCACTTGTCCTGAAAAGTTCTGAAATTGGACATGGGTGCTGAACAGGTCATGAAAGTCCAGATTTTTGCTAGTATTATTCTGAAAAAAACGATACTGAATCCATAATTTTCTCCAATAACATTTGTGCTTAATTACTGGAATTGCACAAATTGCTTATGTGCTTCTGTTCAACTGAAGCACCAATGTAACATCAGTGACATTGTGACAATGCAAAATAGCACCAAGTTCTGATTTTAGAGACGTTATATATATAAATATTATGTGCTTGATTGACATACATCATTTATTTGTCAGGTAATGTATCATGTATCGTGTTTTCTCACTAAAATAACTCAGGTGATTGTAGTTTAGCTAAGTGCGTCGATGGGTTTTTCTTCTTTTTATGGTGCTGAAAAAGACCTGAATTTTGATTCTGTCATTTGATTTGGAACTCTGTACAATGTTCATTTAGTGTACACAATAAACCCAGTTGTGTAATCTACTGGTTGAAAGTTGCACTTTAATTTGCTTTCAGTTTGAGTGTTGAATATTATAATTCTGAGGCAAGCTGTAGAGTGCAGTACAGAGCACTTGCATAATTAGTTAAGTATCAACAGAAATTGCTTATAATAAGCACAGTAACATGCATGATAATTGCTGGAATATAAATTATGTTCTTCAGGAACATTGATCTTATTAGTGTCCGAAATAGCATTCTGGGTATCTGCAGTGTATTTGTCACACTAAAAGTTCTACTAGTGTAATATTGAGCATCATTAAATGCCCAAGATTGAGACCGACCTAAGCTAATGCTGTCAGTGACCAACAATATCCTTTTTGCCCAACACGTTATAACCCTTTGCCAGTTGGCATTTAGCTGTCGCCCATGATTTTGAAGATGGATTGATAAGTTAAACTAAAGATAATCTTTGGAAGCAATAGTTCTTATGAAAAATGGAATTTTCGAAAAAGACCTTGCGAAAAAATTACTGCCCTGATGGATGTTCACTGCAATTTGTTTTTTTTTGAAGTTAGGGGCCTGTATAGTTCTGCTAAATATTTTAGCATCTCGGGTGTCTTGGCAGCTCTGTGACTACGCCTTCTGTTTATAGAACACTTTGCCGGCAGATGTATGGCGGTGCAACTTAGTGAAACCTTTAGCTGCAAACTGCAAACTTACCTAACTTCGCTACGTTTAGTGCCTTTGTGTCTTAATCACTATACAGATTATAACGACTAAGTAGGTATTAATTCATTTCATTTTCTTAAATCAACAGAGGCACACAGGCGACAGTCAGCTGTATTAGCGATTACCACACGCTATAACAAAAACGAAATGGTGTTGTGTAATATTGAGCATCATTAAATGCCCATTTTGTCACTGGAAACAGTGTAACCTAATGCAGATTAAAGTTTACAGCAACAACAGTTTTAAATACAGTGAGAAAATGACTTACTTCTTCAAAATAAACATAATACCATTTCATAAGTCATCGCTAAAAGGCAACAAGCTGGCAATACAACAACATTATGACAGATGAGTGTGCATGATAGTCAAAAATGGAAAAGATATCCAGTTAAGTTATTTCAGAACCAATCAAACTAGGCAGACCTTGAATGGTATGATTATGACCTAAAATCAACATATATATTGTAGTATATCAAATGTGAATATGTTTATGGAACTAAACACAAACAAAACTTTGAACAAGTCGTTTGCAAAAATACGGCAACAGTTTAGTACCAGATTATAACAGAAATATTTAGGTCATTGGTATAATAACATGATAATGCATGAACGAAAGCACAGGAGGATATATTTACTTATCTATTCTTATTGTAAGCAGTGATGAACGTTACCACATACTTCTAGAACAACACACGGACAATTAGTTTTGCACTACTTCCTTACACACATGCAAAACTTAATGGCACAGCAAAATATGGTCACAAAATTAAGAAAAAAAATGTTAAGTTCTGGCCGTTTTGACAAATCGTAAATCATCAAGCTAACAGCAGCGTCTAAGCTTTGGAGAAAGCCAGCACCAAAAAATCTCATCATTCTACCAGATCCGACATACTTACACACAAATATTCACAACAGAAGTTCATTGTCCTAAGCAGCAACTGCAAGTAGATGCCCAGCTAGTCCAAGAGAAGGCACAAACTGGTTGCAGGCTAGTGATATCTGCACAGTTGTCTTTCGAATGCATCTATTATGGCTTGCCTACAACAATATACCGAACGAACACACCAAATGAGATGAAACCACAGACCAGTATAACATTAGCAGATCTGTAGAAATTAACGATTAATCATGTAATCATAATCACATTCATGATTAATCATGAGAAGCACCTGAAATCACTTCAATCATTTGCTTTTACAGGAAAAAAATTTACATTTTGGTCTTTCTAAAAGACTGAGTTAAGAAAAACTCTATTAATAAATACACATTAATTGTGTCTCAGTGCATCTGTGGGTGCTTATAGCTCAATAACTGAGAATTTTGCTAAAAAAGAAAATACAATTTTCTTTGGCAACTACCATTGTTAGCTTGTACTCAAAACTAACGACCAATTAATCACTAATTTTTGTAAACTCAACTAACAAAAAAAATTTTATCACTGCCAGCTCTAAACAGTAAACATTAGCAGTAGAATATGACATCTGCTGGTCTTAAAAAACACGACCTACAAGTACAACCAAAAAGTAGCAACGAAGAAAAGCCTGACCTGAATACGCTTTGCTTGAACAGATATGCAGCAATGTGGCCGGTATCAATGTATCGAACCTCAGCTCCAGGCCAGAGATCTTCTATGCTGAGCACGTGGTCTCTAGGAACGTAGGCGTCCGACTTGGCGACAACAACTATTGCGAGTGAAGTGTCAACCGGCTGCGAGAAGTTACCCAAATGAGTGCATTCGTCCATTACACCACGCATGAAGTGCAGAACCGAATCACACGGGAGTGAGTTAGATCGACTAAAAGTCTGCAGCCAGTCGAAAGTTGCACGACGCCGGGCTCTATCACCGAGGGTTGGAGTTTGATCAGAGCCCAATGCTGGTACACTTGTGTGATACTGCGCGGAACCAGAAGAAGCAACGGGACCTTTGTTGGTTGCTGACCGAACTGCAGCAGTGTCGATCGGATGACTAGGATTCTTATCCGATGACGTCGACATTAACTCCTGCTGCAGCAGCTCCATGTCTGGCACACCATCGGGATAGTTGCGAGCAAATGACCTTCCAAGTTGAAATGCAACGTTTTTAGCATTCTGCATTCACAACAGTAACAACTAACTCAGTCACTCTGTTAACTATCTGAACTGATGCTTTCGTTCACGGTTAAGTAATAAGTATCCACAGTACTGAGCAAATACGCCAACATGTAAAACTATACTGAAGTTTTGCAAATTATCGTAGTCTTGTTTGTGCACAGATAATGCTCAATGTGTGAAGATAAAAAAAGTGCATTATTCCATAAACAGAAAGTACTGCCTTCTGCAGCACAGATTGTGTCTACATAACAGGTTGGACACCTGATACGCATGCCCTACTCAGTATCTCCATGGCATCGGTTAACGTAATCCTCACTGCCAAATAGGCTCTGCTCAATATCAACCCATAGCCAGTGCTGCTACACTGCCAAATGTACTGTGATGTTTCTATGTATTAGTGTGATTTTTAACTATTTAAAGAATTTATATCAAAGAGCCAAGAAAAACACATCAACAACGCACTTCTTCCGGACTGTGAACGAGTTTTGCTATCTTGTCTTCGTAAGTGTTGTCACTAAAATACTGATCTTGCAACAGCTTCCATGGAATAGCTTCACTCATCACTCCCTACGCAAAACCACTGAAAATGTCAGAAATATCACAACAGCAATGCGAAAACAATTCATTTCGTGTAGACACTTTACACCAGCTTACAGCAAAGCCACACACACATAGCAATACTATCCAATTTCAATTTCAGAACATTCAGTTAAACAGTTTTCTGCATTTCACAAAAAAAACAACTTGCAAAGTTCTGTATATCTTTACACAGTGAAATAACTAAAAAGGCGATACACAGTCTGCTGACCTGTGGATAGCTATACTTGACACTATACAAGGTAAATATTTAAACATCAACTGTATTTGAACAGCACAATATAAGTCTTAACTTATGAAAATTGTGAAGGCAGTTATTAGGGACAACAGAAAATCATGGCAACACGGAAATCACAAAAGCCGTGATTTTCATCAAATGCCGTGATTTTGCCAAAATGCCATGTTTTGCCATGTTTTTTTTACCAAAATACCATGATTTTTGCATTTTTTTACAAGACTGTTTTGTTTTTAATCAGCATACTTGAAGTTTATCGTATGATTTTAACACAAGAATATTTATTCTTGCCTTTGCTACCAAAATCCGTGTGCTTTGTTACTTTCTAGCTTAATATGTGAGCGTGACGTCATCGGAAAAATATGTACTTTAATGCTCTGCAGCGACAAAATTTCCCAGGAAAAAAACCTTCCACTGCATGTACTGATGGTCGTCAATGCTAGATATTGAGTTTTATAGACTGTATAATGGTCTTCGGGCCTGTGACTTGATGCCATTTCGTTGCCGTGATTTGTGCCATTTTCGCCAAAGTTTGCCGTGTTTTTTTCCATTTTTTGCCATGATTTTCTACTGTCGCTAGCAGTTATGCATATAGAAAATATCTGCAAACAACCCTGTAGACAAATTTATCGCAAATGTGAAATGGCACATGATCAGGACAAAAAAAGAAACTCCCAGACCAGTGAGGTAGAATCAAATAGAATGACTAAAAACTGTAAACATGTTACAGCAGTGACCTCAGTAAAGACCGATGACGCAGTGCTCCAAGACAATATTGGAACCAGTGATACAGGTTTGTGCCAATTTGTAGCCGCCAACGATGCCATCTAACAAAACACCAGCCAAATACATCAGAAGGAACCCACTGTTATCAACAATGCTAAAAATGTGCGCAAAAGCCTATAGCATTTCCTGTGCGCCAACTGTCAGTCTATCTCCAGCCATTTTGCCGCAATTCATTCTTGGAGTGCGCGCTACAGCCGAAGATTGCAAAAATCAACAAAACCCTTTATTTTGGAAGTTCAGGGTCTTTCAAAGTCATCGACGTTGATACTACTAAAGAGCTCGTCACTAGCGCTTGTTGTGATAGGCAGCATGCCTATGGTGATCCACAACCGTTTTTACGAAAGACTGGCCAACAGCGGTAAAATAGCGACTTATACGAGAGTACCACTATTTGATGCATTTGTGCGCAGGTTTCCTTGAACCTAGAAAATTGGGACTTGGACCGTTGAAATCTACGTTCAATGCTGAAAATTTCATAGGCAGCTTGTCCATGTCTATCTCAATAGATTTCAGCGCAATTCGCTCTTGATATGTGTCTCGCAGCCTGAAATCACCAAAAAAATTAATAAAAACCCCTATATTGGTGTTTAAAGTCATTCAAGGTTATTGAATTTGGTGCCAATCAAGAACCAGTGTACGAATTCCTATCACAGGCGTGCGGTAGCACAGCCCTGTGTTAATGGCGACCGGCTAAATCAAGGGAGAATGGCAAAATTCGACCCCACGCAGATCCGAAACCCCTCAACCGATCGACACAATATTTGAAACAGGTGATTACGTCCGCGAGACGACCCCCTGTGCAAAATTTCGTGCAAATCTGTCCATTGGGGGCTTCTCGGCAAATGGATGAAATATAACGAAAATTTTTCTATGGTATATATACCTTTTTTTGTTGACCGACCTACAGGTCAGACCGCCCGGCGGATTTTCACGCGTGATGGCTCGGACAACGCGGCCTCACGCAAGGGTCAAACCTTTTCAGGAACCGAAATTCGAAGTTAATATCTAACCCCTAAAAAATCCCCCTAAAGTCGAAAATTTGGCCCAAAAAAGCACGTTGACAGTTAGGCGATGTGATATCACTTTTTTATGATTTTTGCTATTTTCGATGTGTCACTCATTGCAGGTCGCCGTTAACAAGTGTATAAACTGATGTTTTGTACATTTATTAGTGATTAATAGTAACCTAAGCTCTATCTCGCACCGTTACTGAGATACAGCGACTGACTTGCTAAGAATTGCAAATTTTTCCAACCCACCTTTCATTTAGCACCCTCATTCGGTGTGACACCTTTCGAATTTATGGAAAAGCTTTACAGTTCCTGAAACTAGAGTCTTCCAGGCAGCCGATGATAAAGATTTAATGATCCTAGCTTGCACTGTTTTTGACTGATCCACCTAAGTGACAGATGGACAGACAGACAGACCAACAAACAGAACTGCGATCGCTAAGACACACTAAAGCAAAAATTGGGGTGGACGTAACCGACGTATGTGCCACACACAAACAAATGCATATGAGGACTATGTTTGCAGAATAATGACAGACAATGGCAGCTTTATTTTCTGCTGTGTACCAGAGAGTATATAAACTGCTCTATCAAGATTACTTACAGGTCAGTGTTTTCCTATAGCCGAACCAAATGCATCAAAGCACTGGCTGCAAATAAGATAAACTAATCCCTGGTTGAATTCACAACTACAAACTGAACATGCTAATATCAACAACAAAACAGGGGCCCATTCTACAACAGGAACCAGATTTGGCTAACTAGTAATAACTACCACAGTGCAAAGAAATGCCCAATGCAAGTGAAAGTAAAATCTGCACGGTGTAAAATGTTCTAAAAGATGCTAGCCAAACAAACAGCCACAAACAGATACATACATGACCACCCATAGAAATGCCAGTTATGCCGAGTGGACCATAGCCTTGCCGTTCACACCAGTGAAACAAAACCAAAGACTCAAGAACTAAAGCTCCACCCATCACAAACAAGTCCGATACATTGCGTAGACTAGAACGCCTGAAAACGCACATTCAACACAACTAAGTAAACAAAACAAACCTTGTAATATTATATTCAATTATTCATTACTGTAAAACGCATACAAAAATAAAAAATATTACGATTATTACACCAATATATATGTATATCACATTTCGACACACTGGCTGTGTAACACTGTGAGCAGCGTTAGTAAGTCAACTGAAGATATATATCGGAACATAGAAAACAATGGACCAAATTCTCATTATTCCGTAATCAAATAAATCACCTATTAAAATGAACAGATATAGGCAAAGTACTTGAAAATAAACAGTCACAATAATTATTCTAGGCAAATGAAATTATCTGTCATTGGAGATGTCAGTCGTGCAGCAAATGCACTGCAGCCAAAATGCTACATTCAACACTGACTGAGTGAGTGAGTGAGTAGGGTTCAACGTCCCGCCCGTCACAGTATAGGTCATTTTGGGGACGGCCTTTGCAGGCAAAATTGCACATACACATAATGATGGAACAAAAAGTTTAACCTTTACAGAAAGTTTAACCTTTATGAAACATAAAACACAAAAAAAACTACCTAAAACTAAAATTGTAAGAACTGCAGATTATAACTGCATATTTAAAGGTCCATGGCCACAGTCAAACTCACTCGAGCAATTTCTGTAGATTTAAATTAGACATTTAACCTCGCATATATAATATGTCAATTTAAGCTTCATAAATATATGAAATTAATGTGTGATTTCAAATGAAATGCGGCATTACGTTATGTTATACAAAATATTCTAATCTATCAGTGCCCGCAGTGACGTCATGACTGTAGCCCATATAGATCATAAATATTAATGGCGTAGCCGACGACGTCATCATTCTAGGCTAGGCCATTAATATTCATGATGTCTATAGGCTAAACTCATGACATCACCGTGGGCCATCATGGCGGCGCGTTTTCTATGTCGTTTTTTCGTAGATCGTCGACTTCAAAAGTAAATTTTTCCATGTTGACAAAACGCTGGGCGCCGATATTACTGTCAGTTATCAGAAAATTCTGCACTTTCAGGAAAATGGATAAAATGTACATGTTAATTTTGGTGTCCATGGACCTTTAACGATAATGACAGTTCTAATACTCTTCCCTGTTATCCTCCAGACTGAAGACAATGGAAAAGGCAAACTGGATAACCAAGTCTGCAAATATGCTGCAACAGCTTTTATTTCTACTTTGATTTTTAACTACAAAAACATGGCATACTTACAACTGTTGACGAGGCTTCCGAACACCATGTAAATTTTTTCGTCAAGAATTAATATTATGATTACACAATATAACTACAGTAATTGGCATTTGTTTGTTGTTTAATGGTCACTATGATACAAAAAGTTTAAATTTATTCATCAGTCCTCGAAGCTTTCAAAATACCATCGGTTCTAACTTCTAATATCTCATTGTCCTATGTACTAGCAAAGGTCCACTCCATTACCCGACAACTTAACCACCCTCAGGCTGCCCGTGGTGGGAGGTCGATAGCAAGGACTCATGGTTCCTACTACTCTGCAGAATTCATTTTCCCCGACTTTCCAGGACAGAATGAATCGTTTTCCCTGACTAATTTGTTCACGCGAATACCAATGTTGGCTTTCAATCGCTTGCAATCGCACTAGAAACAAAGGCGGTGGAACAGATTTAAAAGTGAAGATACAAACAATCTACGAGCGAAGCGAGCAAAAAAAAATTGAACTGTTGTACGCAGTCTGCATAAAAGAGTTCAAAATTTTTTCTGCATCTTAGTTAACTTTTGCACATGGTACTTTGATTTTCCCTGACCCTCTTATTTTCCCTGACTTTAAAATGTAAAATTCCCTGACTTTTCCTGATCTTCTGATTTTTCCCCGACTTCCCCTGACCATAGGAACCATGGAGCACACGTACCTAAGACCCAAAAACTCAAACGCTGCGGTTAGGGTCTGCAACCGTGCAATGCAGATGGCGCCAAAGAGGTATGACAGACAGACAGACAAACAAACTCCTCATGCACTAAAATAAGATGATTCTCCTCATTCAACGGCAAAAAAATATATTGTGTGCTTTCTTCACATCTGTTTTTGGTCACTTAATATTTTTTCTGGCAGAATTCAGTGAATATACTTTACATCTATTACATCTCATCTAAATTAGCCATTAGTTTTTCGATTCCACCAATATTCCTTTTTTCAGATACTCCAAGTTACTAACAAACCTTTCTCCTCTTTTCTTGTGCTGATCCCATGCTTTTTCTTTGCTAGTATGATTCACTTAAAATGTCCAATTATTGCAAACAACAACTTATGCATCTGTGAGAGTCCAAACAGTGAATATATTTTTAAAGGATATAAAATGGATTTTCGAGCAAAATGGATGCAATTCCAGCTTCTTTCAGCAACGGTCGAGCAACAATTGTTCGTCGCCGCCAATAATACTGAAACAGTAATATCAAGACAGCTGATAAACAATCGGCACATCTCTAACTCAACAAACTTTGTATCAAACAACACTGTACATACATAAAAAAGTGATAAGCATTACTCCTTCATGAAGTGCACCACACAGCAAAAACCCTTATCAACATCAGTTCCAAGTTAATTAATCAAAAGCAATTACACTATTGCAAATTGCCACATTCCATGACTGCCTTCCATCCCATCAGAAAACCCATCTTTTTCACATCTTGTATCCCACCCCTTTGTGACTGTACAGCGCCCATGCAATGCATAATTACCTGTTACTTACTTATCTACTTGCCTGTTTATAGTACAGAAAATGCTCAAATTATCAAAGCATAAAGGTGATATGAAGTTTTTGCCTGTGACGAGAAAAGACACAAGATGTAATAAAAACCTGTATTTCTTAGGTTAGAGTCCATCCTTCAACTATCTGAAGTACTACACTGTGTCTAGTAAAAAAGTAACCCCCTAGACATTGTACAATAGAAAAGTCAAATATAAATGAATCCAAATAAACTTTCATATGCTTAATGCCCAATAAATTGCAAAAACTGATCACCAAATTTTGTTAAAAAACATTATTTCTTGGTGGAGTTATTAATTGTTGAATATCGATAACAAAATATCTCCATTACCAATAAGAACATTACATAAGTAAACCCTTCTGTTACTGTACATTTGCATAACTTTCACAAAAAAACGTCTGATTCTGGCAAAATTTCATGTAAACACTGTATCATCTATTGGCAATTAAACTGCCAAATTTCAGTTATATCTGCCAAAGCAAACAATAATTACAGCGGCTTTTGTGAGGTCACTCCAAAACCGTTCAGTTTCTAGTCTTTGTGGATGATGTCAGACTTGAAACTGAGGTGTTATGGGGTGATCTCACAAAAACCACTGTAGTTATTGTTTGCTTTTATGGATTAAACTAAAATTTGGCACTTTGATTGCCAATAAATGGCACATTGTTGATGTAAAAATTTGCTAGAATTAGATGTTGTTTGTTGGAGTTACGCAAATGTTTGTTAACAAAAAAGTTTACTGGTGTAACACCATATGAGTAACAGAGATATTTTGTTATCGCTATTCAACAATTAATACCTCCGCTAAGAATAATATTTTCAACAAAATTTGGTGGTCGCTTTTGCAATTTAATAAAAATTAAGTATACAAAATTTTATTCAAATGTGTTCAGATTTGATATTTTTATTGTACGATGTCTAGGGGATTACTTTTTTTCCAGACACAGTGTAGTATTCTGCTTATAATATGCCATAATCATGAAGCTAATGCTAGTAAAAGATATCAGCACAAATTCTGTTCTTTGACACAAGCCAGCGTACTGCAGAAGAAAGCATACTGGGTTATGGCTAAGCAGATAACTAATTTCACTACGAATCAGCAATTACCTCACTACTGCATGGCTAGCTTCTATAGACAACATGACATAAACAATATTCATCATAAAAATGACATACATACGTGATCCCCCGTGCCTGCCAAATGAACACACACAGGTCTTTTTCTACTGTCTGGCCAAACCTTCGGCAGAATCATCTGAAAGCTGAAATTGAACAGCACAAATAACAAAAAAGCCCTCTACTGCAAACGGGAATGTGCAACAGCTGTGGTGCATGTTTGAAAGCCCAGCAAAACAAAGTCTAAGTCAGTCGCCAGAGGGCGCCAGACAACCCGCGGCTATAGTGTTTTTCTCGTACTCACCAGAGGGCAGTCGGTGTGACGTGTCTCGCTCAGCCAATGCCATATTGACTGGATATCGCATATTGCAAATTTTCCCTACCCCTTCATTTAGCGCCCTCGTTCGGGATGACCCCTTTCGAATTTATGGAAAAGCTTTACAGTTCCTGAAACTAGAGTCTTCCAGGCAGCCGACGGTAAAGATTTGGTAATCCTAGCTTGCACCCTTTTTGACTGATCCACCTGTGTGACAGACAGACAGACAGAATTGCGATGGCTAACAGGTGCTACAGCAGCACCTGCTGTTGCACGTAAAAATTCACAAATTGTATACCATCTGAACTGAACAAACCACACTTACGTTCTTTTGTTTAAGCGGACTATTTTTAGCTGACCAAGCCAATGATTATCTGTATATTTGTCTGTCATATGTAACGCTATGTATTGTGGCTAAATGGTATGTCATAGGGAGTCAGCCATAGTACCATAGGACAGGGCATTGGTAAGTTCGTACAAGCTGTTAATAGCAGTACTGTCACTATTTGCAGTGGTTTGGTACAAGTATTTCGCGGGTGTTGCTGGAATGTTCACATTTGCAGGCATGCACAGTCAGCTTGCCCTAGCACAGCTAGACTCTTGTTCGTGCTTACTGCACCTCACACTAATAAATTTTTCTACACATAATATACCCTTTCTGTCAATGAACAACTGAATCTAAGCAATGAACGAGCTGTGATGCATTCACTTGGCATTGGCAATAAAACAAAAAGTCTAGAGACATCCTCAACAATCACTAATAGACTCAGCTATTTTTGCATTATCAATCACATATATTTTGGTTTGTTTTGACCATCTAGGTTGTGCTATTTACCGTACTTGAGCTACTTTAACACATTCAATATCAACATCATGTCAAACAAAAGAGAAGATCACTCTACTTACTGTCATCAGTAAAGATTATCTATCTCCAAATTTCTGACTATACGGTGTTTCATAAAAAAGGAACCCCTTTTTTCTTTCTTTCATTCATAATTCACTCAAATGATGAGCAATTACACAAAATCTTTACCAGTTGTAGCTGAAAAAAATAGTAATTCAAAACATTTCAATAAAATATGCTGTTAATTAAATATTCTTTTCCAGTCGTGACGTAACAATGACATCATAATGTGTCGTGAGTACAAGCTTGCTTGTCTCAACTGATGCTGTCAGTTGCTACACTGCTTTGATGATGAACTTAATCTGGTTCGCTGATAAAAAAATGTTAATTGAGTCAGCAATAAGCGACATGGGAGCTTGCAATCAAGACTCTCGCAAGCTAGAAACTCAACTGTCTCGCAGTCTTCGTGTGCTGGTGCACCGTCTTGCTCTAAGGTATAATCAGCAGCAAAAGTCAAGCTATTCCAACAACTGAGTAAAAGTGATCCTTTTGGGCAATTTTTGTGGCTGCAATGGTAAAACTTCAACAATTTGCCATCGGTGAAGCAGATTAATTTCACCATTGAAGCAGGGCAGCTATTCAGCAACTGATAGCACCTGTTGAGACACGCAAGCTTGTACTCACGACACATTATGCCGTCAGCATTACATCACGACTAGCAAAGAATATTTAATCAACAGCCATATTTTGCTAGCATATTTGGAATTCGTATTTCCTCAGCTACAACTGGTAAAAATTTTGTGTAAATTGATGATCATTGGAGTGAATTATGAAAGAAAGAAAAAAGAAAAAGGGGTCCCTATTTATGAAACACCGTATACGTACAGCTACTACTTGCCGTGCAATCTCTGTTTCTGGTGGCATAATGCCAGGCAGATGTTTAGAAAAAGGTGACACAAAATGCCCTTCAATGATTCGACATTCTTTGTGCACTTCATCCTGTATCAGTACACAATTACCTATTCATAATATATTTACTGCAATCATTTATATCATAACAACAGAATCTAATTATATGTAAAAAGCAGTGTGTATAAACAACAGTCATTCAATAAACCTGCATAGTTGACAAACAAGGCTATGATATATTACATACAAAAAAAACAGGGCATGGCAAAAAAAGAGCCCCCTAAAGTTTTTTGCTGTTTTCTCAGCAACTGTTTGAAATTTTAATTTAAAAATTAACAGATTTATTGAATGAAACGTTCTACATCTAACTGCTTAGTAAAATGTGATTCTGTTGGAAAACAACAAAGTTGTAGACTTTTTAATGTAACCGCCTACCGATTTTTCAGCGTTAAAAAATGTTCAAGCTAAGAAAGCTATTTAATTTTCAAAAACCGGTTACCACGTTACTGCTGATGACATCATAGTGATGCTCTGATAAACAGTAATTTATTTTGTTTATAAATTATCACAAAATTATCATTCTGTTATAGCGATCATCGGCTGCCTACCGGGTTCACCTTCCAGCAGAATGGCGCACCAGCATACTCAGTGCGCAGCGCACAAAATGGGCTGCGGGCCAACTGTCCAGATTTCATCACAAAAGACCAATGGCCTCCAAATTCGCCGAATATAAACCCAATAGACTATCGCGTGTGGGGTGCAATGTTGGAGGCTTACTGCAAGCTTAAAACAAAACCGAAAAGAATCGCAGAAATAAGAAAGCACTTCGGGTTATCTGAGGCAACCTGCCACAAGGACTGATCGACAAGGCCGTGAAAGACTTCTTAAATTTAGTGCCTGAAGGCTTGTGTTAGAGCTTGGAGCTGGCGGTGGACACTTTGATCATTCACACTGACAATGAAATTCTGGCATCTGATCATTAGTTAACCATGTTGTTTGACTTGTTTCAACGATGTTATTGGATTGGTGCTGTAGCTTGAACATTTTTAATGTCGAATAATCGGTAAGCGGTCATGTTAAAGAAATCTATAACTTTGTCATTTCTCAATAAAATCACATTTTATTTGGCAGCTAGCCGTATTCAGGAAATAAGTCCGTAATACTTCAGATTAAAATGACAAACGGTTGCTGAGAAAACAGCGAAAAACTTCAGGGGGCTACTTTTTTGGGCTGCATCTTGTACAATGAAGGCAAAAACATATTCACATAAATGTTTATTAATTATTTCAATTACAAATTGCAGTAAACATATAATAATTACTTAATGCAAATTTGCACAAAAAAATGTCAATCTCCTTAATAGCATACCTATGTCTGGTACAGTAGGAGTGCATAACAGACAGTTAGTGAGACTATGTTAGTTAGTGATGACTCCAAAATCTAAAATCTAACCACATTTCTACAGGCTGATTTAACAATGACTGCATACTCTGTACAAATTTTACAATGTTTGTAAATGCATTTAATAAACACTGAATCATTACTAACCAAATCAATATGAACAGGGTGATCGCTAGTGACCAAATGCTGACAAGTTTCTCGACATGATATTACTTTGCGAAATTCAAACAGCCTGAATTTTAAATATACACTCTTATTCTTGGCACATGCAATTTATATCAAAGTTTAAACGTATGTCTAAAAACATGCTTCCTACTACTCTGCAGAATTCATTTTCCCTGACTTTTCCCCGACTTTCCAGGACAAAACGAATCGTCTAATTTGTTTATGCGAAATACCAATGTCAGCTTTATCGCTTCCAATCACACTGGAAACAAGGGCAGCGGAACAAATTTAACAGCGAACATACAAATAATCAGCGAGCAAAGCGAGCAGAAAAAATTTCTAACTGTTGTATGCAGTGTGTGTACAACAGTTCCAATTTTTTTCTGCATCTTTGTTAACTTTTGCACCCTAATACTTTTAAATTCCCTGACTTTCCCTGACCCCCTGAGTTTTCCCTGACTTTGGAATGCAAAATTCCCTGACTTTTTCTGATTTTCTGATTTTTCCCTGACTTCCCCTGACTGTAGGAACCATGAAAAAATACTGGTTAGGAGAACTGCATCAGCAAATTTACAGCTTATGCTTACACGATCTGCAAGACATTGATGAAACGCACTATTAAAAATCACATTAATTAATATTCACAATGTCAACATCACTTGCAGACAAAAGATCAAACATTAACCACATTAATTATTCAACTCAACAAAAAAATTTATTATTGTCTAAAAAACACTGAAAAGCATTGATCAAACCTCTTTAAATTTTCAGGTTTTCCCCAGCCTTTGGTGAAAAACTTTGTCAGCAGTAAGCTACGATACAGATGATCTAGCCTGCTCATCTTTATATCTCAGTCGAATGATGATCCATCTACTGAAAGCATAAACAACATTCAATACAAAAAAAATCTTAACTTATTGTAAAAATACATGTATTTATGAAACAGAAATCTGGACAATAAATGCCAGAATTACTTAGCTTTATAATAAGACTACAACAATACTGGCACTACTATTTGGTACTTGTTTAATGTTTGATGGTAACTACAAGCCAGATCCTTCAAAACAAACTTTATAGGCAGCAGTAGATGAGTTAGTTAAAGTGACCTGGCCAAATGACAAGGGGAAGGTGTACTTTGCAGAATGCAGAATTTTCGGAAAGTGTATTTTGCGGAATTTTTGTTGCGAAAAAACTTGCGGAATAAGGTGTATTTTGCGGAATGAAAATTTGCGCAAAATGATGCTGTTTTTGTTCTTGTTGAGTTTTGTCATAGTTTGTGGCCACCGGCTTAAGATAGCAAGTTAATTTGTAGCATTGTTTTGGTACGCCTACGTTATGTTGATTTAGTATTAGGCCTTCGCTAACTATGTGACCCGCGTTAACTAAATGAAACACAAGTAAACACATGATAGAGTTTTCACGAAATGTTGAGTGTTCGTTTGAGCACATTATGATGGACAACGTCAGAAACGTTGAAGTCATCGTTGGCGCCTGGTTGTGAAGTACCATACTGTATTTACATCCTGTTCGTGAAGGTATGTCGGTTTAGTACATTTTACAATCCGCACATCTCTATTGCAAAGAACCATTCTGAGATAACCTTTGACCCGCTCACGTGACTAGATGAGACGGAGTTAATTACTTTATCGTAGTTCGCTAGGAGTCGCCACGTTCTACTTTCAAGTTTTTTATGCTGCTAAGCTCATGCATTAAATTTACCATGTTTGCCTATTTTTCCTGTATTCTATACCAC
>Ga0209367_1002585_pt1 | contig 24000 bp, 19 predicted proteins | sample WorMetLIZISLAND2_FD_187412 | JGI IMG/M metagenome (GOLD analysis project Ga0209367, IMG submission 187412) | Marine gutless worms symbiont microbial communities from Max Planck institute for Marine Microbiology, Germany - Olavius geniculatus... ... | reverse complement strand
AGCGGCGTCAAACAGCCGTAGTTCCTTGTCGGGTGAACTATGAGCAATGTTGTCAAGCGTTGGTTGGTCGAGTAGCATTCGTTGAGAACGCCGACTGCCAGGTTTTTGTAGAATCTATTCGTACATTTATTTATTTATTATTTCCGCCAAAACTAAACGTAGTGAAAGGCAAAGGTAAAGCATTTACTTCTGTTCGTGTTTTACTGTTATAAAAACCAAAATCAATCTTCCGCAATAAAGAATGAAATGTAAAATGTAAAAAGCTAACCCTGAACATGGCGCATAGAAATCTATATAGCTTTTCAGAAAAATGTACGACAGAAACACTGTTGCAATCTTACTTGGCATAACTCCGAAGTTCAGCAATGTCGTCGATATCTTTCTGTCTTTTCAGCATTCCTTTTGTCAGCATCTGAGCTACCAAAGCAGCTGCAATTCCTTCCTGTTATTACAACATAAATTCATAGGCCTACAAGTTGCTCTTTTCTGAAGGCCAACCTCATAATCACCAAAATTGTTTACATGATGAGCCGCGAGGCAGGAATAATTTGGGTACAATTTTAGTTCAGTTTAGTTTATTTTTTATATAATATACTTATTTTAAGGGAAAAACGGGAGCGGGCGTTTACCTTTATATTTTTTGTACACACAACTCCGCGCGATTTTGCGCAACTTTAGACTTTGATCGTGAATATCTCCGAAACGGATTAAAATATCGAAATTCGAAAAAAACAAGTGATTAATTAGTCTACACTCTGTCACACTGACCAAAAATCGGCGAACTTTGGTCACTGCGGACCACAGCTGATCAATCGCAAATCAACTGCAGATCAGATCAGATTCCAGAAATTGCGTATGTTAAGTTTCTATTATGTCTGTATATAACAGGTAAATTTAGATGTGTCTGCAAATGCTTTTATGGACTAAAAGTTACCAAAAATTTATAATTTCTTTTGAAGTCAAAAGCTTTAAACTGTGGAATTAACGACGCTTACGGCAAATCACAAATCACAAAAAAATGATTTTAAGACAGCAGTTTACAAAAGTTGTGTATCTGTCGCCACTTACATTGCCAGCTTCCCAGAAGCACATGGCGAGATCCTTGCGACGCATCAGTACAGACCACAAAAACAGCTGCTGTTCCACTTCCAACACCAACTCACCTGCAAACCGTCAGAATGATAATAAGCGAAACACTTCTTAGTTTAGAATTTTTCTTGCAAATTACAACTTTTTGTGAATTTGCACCCGTAAAATTTGGAAGGTAAAATGGCTTTTAAAATTCCGCGCAATTTTGGTCAACTTGTAACTTTGATCGCGAACATTTCCGAAAAGTAGGTAGATATCAATATCAGCCGTTTCGATATATTTTAGTGAACATTTGTCCACTGACAACAAAAATTAGTTGTCTTATTTCAACCCGGTATACTGCTGCTAGCAGCATTCCGTCAAAATAACATCAATAAACAACAGTACTGAGCAGTTGTGTTGCGAATACCATTAGCTTTAGTCAGTTTTTTAATAAACAGGCGCTTTTTAACAATACAAACCAATATCGCCATAAATATATAAGAAACATAACGTCAGTTTGTGCTGCATGGTGTATAACATGATGAATCAGTAGCTGGTCCTACTGGCTTAGTGCCAGATCATTTACTTTGATGACATTTTTCGTAGTTCATGCTCTTACAGTTATGCTCTTGTAGTTTACCGTTGCTGTGTTTCGGTTGGTGCAATTATCGAAAATATGTTTTTTTCACAAAGTAGTGTAGCGACGCGTTTCGAGTGTGGTAGGATTTTTAATGACTTCTGCTGCAATATCTTCTGAAAACGTGGCAATCATTTTCTTCGAAATGTGTTGAGAACTGACAAAGTTATCGAAATGAGCGTCATGTACTATTTCGGGGAACATATTGAATTTTGGAACACATTCGTTTAACGATCTGAAAAAAACTTATTATCGCGGTACCAACATTTTGTGTTTTTTTGTGGCATAATGCGAAATCGTTTATTAAATCTTTCAAGTAATTTACATAAAATTAGAACTTCACGCGTTTTGGCTATCAACGCAAATAATAATGATATAACTGCACAGCCACTTTCAGCTAATAACTTAGGCTAAAAAATTCCTGTTTTTGGTTGCCGTCCATACCTGGAAAAAAAACTGCGTCCGGAAATGTTTTTGTTAAACGCTAAAAAATATAAGTACAGTTTTTAGTATGCTTTCAGCGTTTTACTAAAAACTACTGTTTGCATTTAACATTAAATCTTGCAGTTTCTTTGCTTAAGTTTTCGTGGGTACTATTTAGTGTGCCAGTTTGTTTTTTTATGAGTTATTAGATAATATTACATGACACGTCATGATATAAAAGATAACATTAAAAAATTCCCGCCGCCTTCCCTCCCTATTTTTTGCCGGTGTCACATTACAGAGTCCCTCATAACAGAGTCTCCGGCCGGAGACTTTGTACCGGTATTACAAAGTCTCCCTCTCCATGTAGATGTCTCCCACCCATGACAAAGTCTCCTTAGTCGGTGTGACAGAATCTCCCCCGCGACAGAATCTCCCCCTCCCGAGCCAGGCAATGAGCATCCTTGCAATGTGATGCAGCCGTGCTGCGGCGGCTATGGTATTGGAGTAACACAGAAGACGCAACTGCAAGGCGACTTTGACATCTGACACGGCAGGGTTGTAGTTAACATCAGACTACACAGATGGGCATCGCAAGCACGGACATTGTAAATAATTATGCAATCCGAGTACAATTGTTTCCCGTGATTGCCGTGTTACGAGTCGACGTCATGGATAAAGATACGTACGAAGAGTTGTATGAGTTTTTATGTAACAAGACATATCCCGACATTGATCAACCGATGGTTACCATCCTGCATGGTATATCGAGCAGTGAATCATTGTTGCGTTGCGCGACGGCGTCGTGCTGTATGTTGACAGCCTGCGACCGCATCAGACGTTGTCGCAGTATGTGATACGTCAGCTACTGCAGCTGTTTCGCCCCAAAGTTGACGACAACGGCTAGCTGCAAGTCAACATAATGCCAAGTACGCCGCAGCCCAGTGGTTACTATTGCGAGCTCGCGTTGAACAACGCATCGGGCCTGCAGGCACCTTTCTAAACGCAGCAGAGGCGCGACCATCTAGCGCGGTGCCTGGAGTTCGGGGAACTTGAGCAGTTTCCTCGCGATGACACCAGACAGCACGGGCGATAACGCAAGGTTACCCGAATCTCTGATGGCGACTCGAGTGTCGAAGTGCTGTAGTGACTGTATACTGTAGCTATGCGATGTTATTAATGATGCGGATGACAATAGTGACCATGTTTGTGATGACGTTGTTGCTGAGACTACCTAACTCGGTATATGAATGATGATGATGCTTATAGTGTATGGAAGGATAGATTTTGTCACGGGCAGAGAGTCTGTAATGACGGGGGCCAATCTAAAATGACAATAGGCCTATTAGCAGATGATGATAACGATCACAAACGAAGATGATGTTGTAGTAAAATTCTTTTCTCATTATTTAGCGTTCATAGTGCAGCATTACATGGAAGGCGAGAGTTTGTCATAAAAAGGAAGTCTGTATTGACTACATACAACATTCTGTTGGACCACGCTAATAGCGTATGGAGGGGGAGACTTTGTCATGGGGAGAGAGAGTCTGTAATGGCGGGGCAAATCTATAATGACGGAGGAGAATCTATTATAGGATCTGTACCGGGCTTAATTTATCCGGGGGGATTTTGTACCGGTACAGAATCTCCGGTGGGAGACTCTGTACCGGTACAGATCCTCCGGGGGAAGACATTTCAGGGGGTGGGGCGGTTCTATAATACCACACCGGCTGCAACAAAAAGCGCACAATTTTTTTCATCCTTAGTAACATCGTTCATACAAACATGCATTTTAAATTTGAGTACGGTTTAGGAACGCAACGGCAAAATATACTCCTCCACTTCGTATATCTCTCGCCAGACACTAAACTTTGGCAATAAGATTTGCTTGCAATGCCGTTTATGCAAGTACACGGTGTTTCATAAAAATGGACCCCCTTTTTTCTTTCATAATTTAATCAAATGACGATTAATTCACACGAATTTTTTACCAGCTGTAACTGAAAAAAATATTAATTTAAAATATTTTAACAAAATATTCCTCTTGATTGAATATTTTTTGCTAGTCGTGACGTAACGTTGACGTCATAATGTGTCGTGAGTACAAGCTTGCTTGTCTCAACCAGTGCTGTCAGTTGCTACCGTGCTTCAAGAATTTGTCATTAGCAAACTAGAAGTTATTATGAAGTCAGCGTTACGTCACGACTGGCAAAGAATATTTAACGAACGGTCATGTTTTGTTGCTATATTTTAAATTACTTTTTTCTCAGCTACAAATGATAAAAATTTCGTGTAAATTGGTCATTTTTTGGGTGAATTATAAAAGAAAAAAAGGGGTCCATTTTATGAAACATCGTGTAGATCTGCGTAATATACGTTAAGCAAACCGTGCCTTGTGGATTTTGGTCGGCCCTGTGAAAGTGATAGGAAGAACAACCAACCAAATTCTTTATCATAGCTCCAACGTGTTCCATGTTGTTCATGTTTTCCATGTTCTGAGGCAATACGAAACAGCAAACACAAAAAGTAAAAAAATGGCCGACATTAGTATTACTTTGTATGCAGGTCATAATTTCTACTCATAATAAGTAAAAAGTAACACCGCGAAAAATATACAATAATTTGGAACACAAAATACAAAAAGAAACATACATACGTTTGCTCCCCACAAATTCCATGTAGCGATAGGTACAATTTCCAAAAAAAAACAATGACTATGCACACATCGAAACGAACAAAAAAGAACAACAGTTTATGAGTAAACTTCTGATGCCCAAAACTGCTGATCGTAGCACTAATTTTCATACGCATGACTCTGTCAGGCGTGTTCTTTTTTAAACTATTTCAGTGTTTCAACTAGATCAATAAAATATGTTTGTATAGTGTAGTGGTGTGTGTATAAAAACACAACATTTTAATTAATATTAGTTATTAGCGAATACTGTTTTCAGCACTGACAAAATATTATAATATTTTTTGATAATTGGTTAAACATAGGCCTAAAGCGACCGGCTGCTTTAGTGATCTTAATATTGGTTATACGTTTACAGAGGTTATTGGTATTAGTACTGCAAACAGTTTTCAGTATTAGCTTATTATTAACAAGTTACAACCGTGAGTGTAACAATAAAAGAACAAAGTTTGAATCTCACATTATTGTACAGCTGGTCAAATAATCTGTTACTTGGGAATGCTTGTCGAAGACTGACACCGTGTTCCAGCAACAAACGCAGAAAATTGGCGCAATTATTTTCGACAGCTGTACGCATCATCTGGTGTAAAAAGTTTTCTTGCTGAAACAAAATTCGTAATTAAATAAAACGACACATCACAGGGGCGCGGTAGCGCAGCCCTGTGTTATGGCGACCAGCTAAGTCAATGGAGAATGGCAAAAAAATTCGATTCCCTGCAGATCCAAAACCCCTAAACCAATCGACACAAAATTTGAAACAGTTAATTACGTCCACGGGTTGAGCCCTGTGCAAAATTTTGTGCAAATTCGTCCATTGGGGGCTTTTTGGCAAATGGGTGAAATACAGCTAAATTTTTTCTAGTATTATATACCCTTTTTATTGACCGACCTACAGGTCAGACCGCCCGGCAGATTTTCACGCGCGATGGCTCGGACAACGCGGCCTCACGCAAGAGTGTGCCTCTTTAGAAGTAAAAATTTCAAAGTTAATATCCAACCCCTGAAAAATCGCCTCAAAGTCGAAAATTCGGCTCAAAAACAGACTTTAAAATTATCACCTATAAACGGCCCCTAATCGTCATTGTAGGTTCACAAAAGTTGTATAGACGATATAGCCCCTGGAATTCCAAATATGTGGTCATTTTGGGCCCCCTACTTACAGGTCACATTACACGAAGCATGCGCAGTGAACTCTTAGCTACATGGACAATTGCTACTTTGAGGTTTAATAGTTACAATGGACCACCAATAGAAAACCACATATGCCGATTAAAATGGTCACGTGGCTGATGACGTCACATGACCCGAAATGGTCAAACTCGTGACACCAAAATCTTTGAGGCCCCGTATCTCCGTATCCCTGCAAGATAGACACATGGTCATCGTTGACCACCAATAGAAAAGTGCCCTCGCCGAGTCCAATTGACCAATAAAGGTCAAAATCGTGACCCCAAAATATTTATGGTTCTGTGTCTTCGTGGCCGTGAATAACAGATGGTTTATAATTGACCATGAACATAAAAACTGTTTTTGTAACAAAACAGCAAATATAAATGTACAACTTGTTAACAGCGACGTGCAATGACTGACACAATCAAAAACAGCAAAAAAATCATAAAAATGTGATATTATTTAACAGCACATTTACAGTTAGGCGATGTGATGGTGAGTAATATCACCTTTTATAATTTTTGCTGTTTTCGATGTGTCAAAGATTGCATGTCGCCGTCAACAAGTGTATAAACTGATGTTTTGTACATTTATGTTATATAACGCTTTGAAAAGGGAAGATGGTTCAGGAATTTGTTATACCAATATGCGTTATGGTTTTGTTCAGCCTGTAGGCCTACTTTTTGTATCAATAATCATATGACTGCAGTTAACAGAACAGATGTACACATGCATGCATAATTAAATGGCATTTTCTTTTCCTGCGGTAAAGTGACTACACCAAATTAGCGTGGTTGACAGCACAAAACAAATATGCGACATTTTAGCTACTTGCCTGTTAAACATTGTAAAGTTTGGTCAACATTTGGCTAAGTCATTCTCAAACAAATCAGGTGCCCTTTTACGGTTCACGGGGTAGTACCAAAATCGCTTTGGAGTCCAAACAAAAAATGTGACATTTTTGAAGCTGGTACAAAATGAAAAAGTTGCACAGACATAATTAGATGAAATACTATAAATTTATTTAGGCGTCAGAACGAACTAAAGTACATACCATATTCGCGACATATTCTGACATAAATATTTTTTTAACGAAGTCAATCCTGCAGTTCCAGGCCAACGCCAACTTCAAACGTTCTTGTATATTAACTAAAACGTTAGTCAAAAACCAAGCATTATTGGCAGCGTCACAATAAGCTAGACACTGTATCACTAACAACATGTTTTTGCTACAATATATGTCTGTCCGGTATCCTGTTGCAACACTCCTGTAGTTTTCTGCTGCGTCAAAAATGCGCAAGCTATATGATCACAAAACTTTACTTTTTGCCTCGTGAAAAACTTTATTATCAGCATTTGAAGGCTTCTAAAAATCTGAGATGAGCCACCGTAGTCGAAGACGTTATACGAAACTGGGTGTGAAAAATAAATGGACACTTTTAAGAAATAAGACGCCCTATTTCAGAAACAGTGGGAGATAGTCCCGTAAGTACTTTTGATTGTGACCAATATTAACGATTTGGAATAAACTACACTGTGTTTCAAAAAATCGCTTTATTGATCTTAACTTGTAGGTGTATTAACAGATTTCAATAATTATTGGCATTTGGTACGAATATACCTGACAGAACTGCAGGCCATCAAAAACCACTTAATTTCCCACCTAGCACAACACGTGCGTCTACACTATCTGGAAAAAAACAGCCGACATAGGCGTTGAAATAAACAAAAAAACGTCAAATTACCACTAATGTTATCGATTGTAAATTGTAGCTAAGAAAAAGTATCAGATTTTTATAAATAATTTTTGTTAAGAATATTCTTGGCACAACTATCCATTAACACAAGTTCTCACTTTACCAAATACCTGTTTTTAGAACACCTGGAGCAAACAAAACAAACGAAATATGCGTTGAAATAAACACAATACATTAATAAATTTTATTTCCTTAAATTTGTGGTCCCAACAACCCTGGCTTTAGTCCGTTTAACAATGTTTGGGGCGTCGTGCACCAGTGAGTTTATCACAGACGCTGTTTAGGAATGTCGATGATCTCAAGAAGTGACTGGTTGAAGTCTGGAGAGAACATTATCAACACTGCTATCAACGAATGGAGACTGCATCTGTGTTCTTGTGTTCACACAAATGGATGAGATTTCGAATATTTATTGTCAATGCAATTGCACAACTGCACATTTTAAAAAATTGTCAGCCAAAGTGTTAGAAAATTGGACAAACTGTGCTAAATGTGTGTTATTTTAATCCGGTCATTATACATTTTCAATATTGAACTACAAAAGTGCAGTTTTTGAGTAATTACTGATTGAATTGAGCAGTTATTCAGTGTTTACCAGATAACACTTGACTATGTGCAACTTGTATAAGACACGATGACATCTGTGAGCGAGAGTGATAACACGAGTACTCCGGATGGGGATGGGCCGTCGGCCACACAATGGTGTATCTGAGTTGCTTTGCTTTGTTTCGGACAAATGCAACGTGCTACCGGTCGTTGACCTGGTGAAGATTTGTGTTGATTTTTACACTAAATCAGAAATAATCAGCGCCAGAAATGCTGTGGCCTCTATGGGAGTACGATTGCCAAAGAGGAATAAGTCAGCTGACAGACTACGACTAACGGTGGAAGACATTGTTAAATGTGTTCTAGATCCATCTGTTAAGCTGCCAGAGTTGTATGCAAAGAACTTAGCCCGACTCCCGCCAGTGGATGTATCGCATTGTGATGTCTCTGCGATTTTGCTGGAACTTCGCGCTCTGCGTGCAGAGGTTCGGAGTATGGGTCAGGTCATAGCAACAGTTGAAACATTAAAAACTGAACTTGATGAACTGAAATCTTCAGTCTCTGAACTTCGTGCACAATTTGATTCTCTGCAATCAGCAGCTGTTAACAAACAATGGCCTAGCCATCACAGCAGCAATGCTAATATGGATGATTTCCTTCCACTCACTGCCATAAGTGGAAAATCTCACTTGTCGACAGTCAGACCCATCAAGCATTCAGAACCAGTCCATCAGGTGGACGATGCTGTGCCAAAGAAAGTCTCGAAGCCCACGAAGGCTGTAATTGGAGCCTCGTCACAGAAACAACATTTAAAGTCCGTGATTACTTCACGTTGTGTCGATGTCTTTATAACAAGACTACATCCTCTTACTTCCGATAAGGAGTTGTTGGACTGTGTAAATGAAATTGCCACTATGTGCAACATAAAACCTGTCGAGGTCACGTGTTCCAAGTTGAAGTCGAAGTATGCTGAGTTGTATTCATCATTCAATGTTTCTGTGCGTGTTGAGGTACAACAGTTCAAAAATGCCATTGATGTGTTTATGTCAGCTGAATCCTGGCCAACTGGTGTACTTGTAAAGAGGTTTTTTAAACCTAAAAATGGAGGAACATAAACTCCATATTTGTTTGTTCAATTGTCGATCAGTGAAATCATCCCTGACAGAGGTATTGAACTGTGTGAACGTAGTGATCTGGTTCTTTTGCAAGTATGCTCCCTGGTGAGCTTGCCTGTTTGAATGACATACACAAGGATTTTCTATCCACTAGACATTCGGCTGTAGATGTCTCGAAGTCAGTCCTAGTTAATAGACCCTACGGAGGAACTGCAATTTTGTATCGTAAGGACCTGGCTGGGTGTGTTAGTACTGTAGAAACTTCTGACTCTCGTATCACTGCAGTTACATTTAAATCTACCATAGGGCCTGTGCTTATTGCTTGTGTATATATGCCATGTGATAATAGTGACTATGAATCTCATGAAGATTATATTTCCACCAGTTGTAAGTTAAAAGCTCTGTACGAGGAGCTTCATTTTATAATTGCTGGCGATTTTAATTATTGTCAGGCTGGATCTCGATTCTATAATACATTTTTCTGTTTTGCTCGAGATAACAACTTAGAATTGTCAGATATCAAACGATTACCTGTAGCTGATTCATTTACATATTGTAGCGATGATGGCCTATAGGCCTCGTGGATTGACCATGTTTTGTGTAGCTCTGTCATTGATGGTTTAATAAACAAGGTTGACATTCTGAATGAATTTATTACCTCTGACCATAGACCGGTATATGTTACTTTCAAAAAATTGAAAGGTAACCTGCAAGCCCCTCCAGTTTCACAGCAGGGCTGTATAATTAAAATGGACTGGTCCAAGGCAGATGCACTTTGTATAAATAGATTTCAGGCTGTCCTGGAGGAAGCCCTTGGCTATGTAGACATTCCTGCTAATTTACTGTTTGAAGATGATACTAATTTTGTAAAACAAGTTAATAAATATTACACAATTTAGCAGATATCAATAACTATTCCTTATACTGCCAGAGGAACTTCTGTTAGTGATCGTTGCATACCAGGCTGGAATGATGTAGTTGAGCATATACATCAGGCTGCAAGAGCGGCATTTTTGGACTGGGTGGCAGCTGGCCGACCACGCCATGGTCCCACTTTTATGCTGATGACCCGTACCAGGGCAGCATTTAAATTAGCTCTCCGATATTGTAGAGATCATGAAGAGATGCTAAGAGCTAATGCATATGCTAATAGTCTTACTAATAAGGACTTTAGAGTTTTTTGGAAGGGAATTAATAAACAAAATAAAGCAAACTCTACAAAGCATGCAACTGTTATTGATGGGGGTAGTGGTGACGATGATATTTGTGCTATGTGGCGTGAACATTTTTGAAAGTTGTATAATTCTGTAAATGATGATTATAGTAAGAATGTGTTTTATGAGCGACTTGCTAACTGCATATCTGATGGCAAACATTTTCAACTTACTGCATATGATGTGATTGAAAGTATTCATAAACAGAAGAAAGGTAAAGCGGCCGGACTCTATGGAATACATATGGAGGCTCTTATTTATGGTGGCCACAAGTTATATGTCCACCTGTGTTTGTTATTTAATATGTTCTTGAAAACTGGTTATCTCCCAAGAGGCTGTGCAGGCTGTGGTCGTACCACTCGTTAAGTGTAAAACTGGTAATTTAGCAGATATCAATAACTATAGAGCTATTGCTATATCAACTGCCTTATCGAAACTCTTTGAGTCTGTAACTATTGCAAAACGAGTGTTTACATATGCTTATTGTGAAAAACACCAGTTTGGATTTAAGGCGAATCATTCTACTGGGTTGTGCACTTAAGTGTTTAAACGAACAGTTGATTATTATGTTAATCGAGGAAGTCACGTATTTGCATGTTTTATTGATTATAACAAAGCTTTTGACAGCGTGAATTACTGAAAGTTATTTAATAAATTGTTGGATGATAAGATTGATATAAATATTGTAAGCATATTATGCTACTGGTATACTAACCAGGAACTGTGTATTAGGTGGTTAGCCTCAATGTCTAGCTTTTTTGCCGTAGGCAACGGGACACGACAAAGTGGTATTTTATCTCCTTATTTGTTCAGCCGATATATACGAGAATTGTTGTTAGAGTTGGAAACCTTACATGTAGGCTGTAATATTGGTGGTGTATTTATTATCAAGCAATCAATCAAGTTTATTTCAGACAGAAACGTCCATAGAACACAGGTAAAATAATAATAGCAATAAAAGCAATAAAAGTGGTGAAAAAAGAAAAGCAAAAATAAAACATATACACATCACAGTCCAATTCTTACAAAATATTTAACTACAGCATTATCACTACATAAGAACTGCATATAAAATGAATATCAGAGACATCAGAGACAAAAGAGTCTCGAAGCTAGGAAGCTGCAAATCCAAAAGAATATCTGTAACACTATATAGTCTGTCATAACCAAAAATGTCTTTATACATCTGTGATAGCAACTTCTAAGTTTTTTTCATACAATTAACTGTATAAGTATTCCACAATGCAGTACCATACAGACATAAACAGTAAGACCTAAATAACCTAACCTTGACTTTCTTGGAACACTTACCGGTACCAAATCTACACCGAAGAGTAATTAATGTGCCGGCATATGCGGATGACATTGTGATTTTAGCACCTTCATGGAGGGGACTGCAACAGTTGCCGTCTGTACTTTACGAACATAGTATTAACATTCATACGATGTGTAATAATAAAAAGATAGTATGCATGGTATTTAAACCAAAGTTGCGTGCAAAGGTTGTAGCAGATATTTTTCCACAGTTTAGCCTTGGTACTAACTTAGTACAGTTTGTGAAAGAGTTTAAATATCTAGGTCACATGATTACAGATAACTTAACTGATGATGCAGATATACAGCGAGAAGTTCATAATCTCTTTGTTAAAACTAACATACTTCGACGTCGATTTTACTAATGTTTTATGGCTGTGAAATGTGTTTTGTTTAAAACTTATTGCATATGTTTATATGATGCGGCTCTATGGAGTACGTATAATAAAGGTTCACTGCGTAAGCTGTCATCGTGTTACAATAAGTGTGTAAAATTGTTTTTTGGGGTTTAAGCGTATTGACAGTCTTACAGGAGTATTGGTGGAAACAGGCATCCCGAGTTTTAATACCTTAATGCATAATAGTCACATAATTTTTTCAAAATTTTGGAACACCTGTAGTTTACATAATAATATAGTTAGTCACCTGGCTGCTCTTAACTGTTTTTGATGTTTGCAGTTGCAACTGCTAATAGTACTGTTTTTATTGAGTTTTACCTGTATTTGCATGATTTGAGTGTTTCTTGTGTGTGTTTTGTTGTATGTTTTTATGTGTATATGGGCCAAGTGCCCGAAATAAAACTGATGATGATGATGATACTGCATCGCATAAAATGTAATAATATTCAACTTGTTTCGAATTTCCCAGGTTATGTAAAAACAGACGCTTGGTGAAGTGGAAAAGTAGACAGACTTTTGATAGCTAGTTGTGTCAGAAATAATCGTACCAAAAACTGTTAGACTCTGACATTTCGTTTTCAGTTACGATCGATAATGCTGAGATCCCTTTTTATTATGACAGAGTGTAAAGCAATCTATGCGTGTTTCGGTGCTTACCATAAAATTCGAAATACTGTAGCCCCATAATATCAAAAAACGAAAATTCGAAAATGTAGCTCAGGGACTTTACACTCAGGTATGAGGTTTATCCGAATGATTGCAATAATTCGTGAAAAAACGTCATTGCGCAGTCACATAACAGCAATTTTGGTACATTTGTTCACCATATTTTTTCAACCGTCCGAAGTAAATAATTATTATTATAGGACTTTCATAAAAAAAATAATTTCCATACGCACATTCACTTCAGTACTTACCGTTTCTCAGCGCATCCAAAATGCTGACAGTCATGTCGGAGGCAGAACCCACAACACTAAGTTCGCAGATTGTCAAAAAATTCCGCCTAGCCATACACTGATTGACATGGTTGACGCACTTTTGTATATCATCCTCATTCTCTATACCGAGCTTCTGGATAATGTTGTTTCTCAAATTCGCGTCATTGGGCTGGGCATTGTTTCTGATGTCGTCGCAGCATCAGCATGAAATACAATTATTACAACAATCAAACAGAAAATGAGAATTCGTGCCCAGGGTTACACGCACTGTTAAATAAACAAATGCAGGCTACAATAAGCTCTGTTAGAATAAAGCCACTACTCACAGCCTAAAAATAACATTGCTGCTAGGCAACTTGAAATTAAACTTGTTAATTTTTACCACTGGCTTATAGCTTACTGATTTAATTGATACGGACTTTACTGTAAGCTATCGAGATACATTGGACAGACTCCGTGTTTGTTTGAACATTATCTTGTTAAAACGGCCGCGGAGCCTGCAACGTTTTAAAGATTCCAATTAGTACCATGAGTCGCTACAACGTATAGGTTCACTATCTTTCCATCAATTTTGCCTCAATGTTTTTTTTTAAAATGACGAACAAAGCAACACTATTGCGACGTCCTTAGCAGCTCAATATCACTGCGTCAATTACAAACCCGTTTTCAACGTCTTGATGTACGTTTCGGGAATCACAATAAGCATCAGCCAAAATATCAGCAACTCGCCCTGAACCCTGGCAACAAACACATAAAGTTTTTTTTCGACATCACGATTCTTTTCAGACGTGTAATATAAAATGTAACATATAGGCCATACACTACAGATAATATTGTCAAGTGTAGGCTAAAAGAAATTACAGGTCACTGAATATCGCAAAGCAGCAGGCTGCACGACGAGTCTCTCATAGTGGCATAAAACGCTAAACAAAAATCATCTCAACGTGGACTAGTACGTTGACGACGAACGCCTTTCGCGTTGCAATGATATCAATTTTTTCACGATTATCGGGCATTCGTTTATTAGGTCAAAAGCAGCACGATAGCTTTTTGCAACTTTTAAAACACTTTTTGTCACAGATGAAATAAAGAAAAGCTGCTAAAACTCGCATAATAAACGTCGCTAGTGTTGTCGGGCTAAATGACCATTATTGTACATGTATGCTGGCCTATAATGGTGTGAAGTAATTTTTGAAAAAAAAAACATTTGAAACTGCCAAAAGACAGGAATAGCGATTGTTCGCCATTTTTGGCTATTTTTAGTATTTTTGTGTAGTAAGATGTCTGCAACATTACAAACGACACAATGCTGAGAAACCTTGACAATGACGACCGGTGTGCCTTCCTGTACAGCATCTGCTACTGTCTCCAAAGTACCCGGTCCTCCCTCGACCGCAACGCAGACCACAGGAACATATGTCGCACCTGCAAACAATCAAAATAAACTGTACGAGCTTCACGTATGGCCAATTTACTCCTACGATGCCGACAGGATCGACTCAACTCAACCCAACTGCACAGCCAAGTTAGGCTTACTTCAGCAATTAACGCGTGGTCCGCGCACAGCAGCGTGACGTCACAATGCTAATGAATGACGTTATTGCATTGTCACCCACAGTCACGACAGTTGAGCTGAGTTGAGTTGAGTTGCGTCGTATGTGCGAGTTGGCCATAAATGGTGTTGACTTTCGACGACTGGTACAACTGTAACGGTTTAAGCCTCTACTTACCTCAAATTTACTCTAAATTTCACCACTTTTAAGGCTAAATTATAGTGAGTGCTTTACTCCGTTAGAAGCCTCTAATTTTCGCTTTTCCAACGCCCCAAACCGCATCCAAATCGGTCCACTAACGGCGGAGATATTCGCCTCCAAATTTACCTATTTTAATCCCTAGTTTCTAAGTCTGGTCTATTTCCCAAAATTACGTTACGTTAAGACCCTCCAGCGTGGCAGTGCTCAGTGCGCATGCGCCGAGCTTCCAAATCGCATAAAAGCGAGCACCGGTCATAGAGGCATCAGTCGAGTGCTTGAGCTCGAAGAGTGCAGACCGGTCGAAACAAGCGTAAGTTTGGAACGTAAGGCCTGCCTGTAAGAGTTAGAGGACTCGGCTTACCTAAATTACGAATAAAGGAGTTAGATACTCCTCTCAAAAACTACGAAAGAGTAGTTCCGCTAAAGCAAATACTCATCTCGGATATTGAGGAATTAGAGTGGACAGGACTCATCGTCTCTAATTAGTGGAGTATACAGGACGCTCCCCACAAAGGTTAGAGGAAACTCTAAATAGAGGATTACTCTACGAAAATAAATAAATAGAGAAGGATGTAGGATCCTTTCAAATAGAGGAGGGCACAAAGGCCCCTCTAAATAAACGAGGTTGGAAGAACACTCTAATAGAGGAAAATAAATGGCACTCTAAATAGCGCGAAAATAAAGCGCACTTTAATAGAAAGAAACAGAGGGCATTTTACGTAAAGGAAACTACAGGATACTCTAAATAGAGGAATACTCTATCAGAGTAAGGTCACTTCGCCATAAGCTCGGAGTCGAGTTTGTGACTCCTACTTCAACTAAGTGCGAGTGTGCCGCCACTCTAAAACACCTCGCCTCTATCGCAGAGCCTTCTCTCGATCCTTGGCATTCCCTCTAAGTTACCGCTCCATTTCAGTGATTTCGCTGATCATATTTTCCAGTTCCCAACTCATTATTTCGTGGAGGACGGGTAGTTCTACACTAATCCGCTCCAACATCTCATTCTAAATTCAGAGGAGCTCCAAGATATTGTCTCCGTCTCTTCGCATTTATACAACAAGGCGACGGAACCCACTTTCAAGTTAAGAGCGAGAAGATTAAAATAATTAGAGTGATCTTCGTCAAGTAAAGTCAGTTCGCATAGAACGAAAGTAATAGTTATTCTCACATTTACCGTTTCCACCTCCATTTCGTTTCTGCCAGAATTCATTATCGTAGTGAACCTTCGTCCAACACGAACCTACCCCTACTAACTTCCTCTAACGGAGTAGACCCAGATGCACATAGAAAAAGAAATGTTGCCGACCGAGGAGAGAAAGACTCGGAGAGTTACACAACAAAAAGTACGACATCGACAACATGACAAAGGGACTCACTTTCTCCCACGACCGTTGTTTGAAGTTGTGCAACATGTCTTTCGAGCCTTGCTCGAAGAAGAATTTCGCCTCCAAACTGGTGCTCAGTACGAACGTTGACGAGTATGAAATGCGTATGGTTCGGGTCTAGAGCTGCTGTATTAGGCTCCAGAGGTGCAACGGGCTCATACTGTACCCGATGTCCAACCTATAATCACAACAGTACTATCAAACATGAGTCTAAAAAACGTGACGCAAATGTGAAATTTCACTACACAAATACTGTTGCTAACATGTTGATAACAAGTTGGCGACATCACTTTGGCCTACAGACAGTTATCACCACTAACTATCTGCCAGTGCCACATCTCAACATCTTGACATGCGGAAATGTTGGGCTCTGGCTGTGCCAAAGACTAACATGTTGCCAACAATGTTCTTGTAGTAGAGTTTGACACAGTGGCAAACACCACTAGACGGACATTGTTGACAACAATTTTACCACCAAGGGACAAGCTGATATACGAAATACTCGCCGTACTTACCGGATTGTTTATGAAACACTGACAATTGCTGACGGAGCCAAGCACTGCAATGCCAATGGTAGCAATCGGCTGTTTCTTGCCGCGACCTGTTATTGTATGCTGCCTCACGGCTTCCCCGACACACTTTACCACCCCCGCGTTAGAACCACACGTCACTATCCACGCACCTAGCGGAACACAGTAATTCCGCATATTACAATGCTATAGACGGAACAAGAAACTCTTAATAAACATACGTCAGCTTCATACTTTCGTTTTGTCATAACGCTACTAACGTGGAAAAATTGTGGGCGGAGATACAAGTAGCATGGGGGGTCAATGATTAGAACCTCCCGCTGAAACGACTGGTAGCCTAAATCACAGCTTTTGCAATTACAGGGTGGTCCAAAAAAAACGGCACAAAGTTTATGGCACCATAATTTTGCAACCGTACGTCATAGAGTCATGCGGTTTTCAGCAAAATGTTCTGAAAGAAATTTTTTACATGACTAAAGTCAGTGTTTAAATACAGCAATTAAATGTTCTTTGTTTTTGCCGCTGGCAAGTGAACTGTTGAAAAACAGGATTACCTTCAATATACTTTGGTCCACAAAAACATGTTACTATTGTTTTTTCAATAGCTCCGTGAAACATTGGCCAATTTTAATAATTTTTGGCATGCCACATTAAGAAGAAACTTCACGCAAAGGTCTCTAGTTTTGGCCACCTCACTTTAACGTTGTCACTACATTACCGTGTGAAATGCAGAGGTCGCAGTTTGGCCATTGACAACAATGAATTCCTACCGAGTAGCGTATGCGTCGGCTCAGAAATTATTAACTGAACAGCGACAAACGCAGTTGGCAATTATTATCACACAAAAAGCACACGTGTCACATCACATCATTTTCATTTTAGCATGTGCTCAAAATGTCCTGATGCAGCACAAACGCAAGCGGTAGACGTTGACACCATTTGCTAGCAGCACATTCAGTAACTTCATGACTCCAGCGGCCCACTCGCTGTTGATGTATCATTTCAGTTTGTCCACTTACAATTTTTAGATAAAAATGAAGCAACAGATTTTCAATAATTGTGTGGTCTCAGTTATTTTCTGAGCTGACACATGCACTACCCAGTATGAATTTATTGTGGCCAATGGTCAAAATACGACTTCTGAATTTCACAAGGTAGTGTAGCGACAACCTTAGGGCGAGATGGCCAAAACTATAGACTTTTGCGTCAAGTTTCTTTCTAATGTCGCACGCCAAAAATTATTCAAATCGGCAAATGTTTCACGGAGATATTGAAAAAATAAAAGTGGCACATTTTTATGCACCGCACTGTCAAGGGTAATACTGTTTTTGCATAGTTCAATTGCCAGCAGCAATAACAAAGAATATTTAACTACTGTATTCAAATACTGACCTTAGTCGGAACATTTTGCTGAAAACCACATGACTCTATGACGTACGGTTGCAAAATTATGGTGTCATTAACTTTGTGCAGTGTTTTTTGGACCACCCTGTAGTAACAAACTTGTAAGCTTATGAGCCGCTTATACAGCAACTCGTTTCTACCTCGAAATTACAACAAAAATGTACTTTGTCAATGGTGAGGGCGAAATTTCGACCAACCCCACAACTCCCACAATTTCAACCGATCCGAGAAAGGAAACGATGTACAAAATTTAGCCAACATCGAAAAATTTAAAATTTGCAAAATCAGCTAATTTTGGCGTTTTTTGGTTCTCATTTCGTGTTGTAATTTTTTGTCACCCACGACTTTTAGCTCACGCGCCGTAAGATGTAAGGGATGTTTTGTGACGTTTATATTAATTTTGACGCTTATTTCGTGTATGCCGTTTTTCTGGTAGTGTAGAAACACGTGTTGGGTGAGATAAGGACTCGAATAATTGTTTAGTGACCAGTTGTCTCAAGAACATTAAATTTTGTACAAAAAACTCTTAAAATTTGATATTAACTTGTCTTCAAATTACCGTCGATAAAACGGGGTCTTTTTTTAGGAAACTTAGTGTGAAATTTCTTACTGTTTCTTTAACTAGGTTAAATTTTCGGCTTCATTGTTGTGTGTTTATGTGTGCATTCTGCCTGAAAAAGCCGTCCTCGAAATGACGTATGCTGTGTCGAGTGGGACGTTAAACCCTACTCACTCACTCACTCACCTTAACTAGGCTATTAAGCTATAAGTAGAGTAACTTAAAATTAAACATCTACTGTAATTTCCAATAGCTTAATTGTTTTAGTATTATTAGTTTAGAACAACTTTACAATTAAAGTCTTTGAACTACAAAGTCAAACGTTTTGAGTTTTCATTTATTTCAAACAAAGAGAGCAAAATACCTGTGCTTTCGGCAGCCTTGACTAAGCCGTGTCTAAAAGCATCCTTCACCTCGGACGTCATGTAAAACTTTACGGTGCCACCAGTGACAGAAATCAGCAGTTTTGGCGGAAGTATTTTCCACTGCGCGCGCATTTGCTCGTAAAGTTCGTCGCCAGGCATGTCAGCTTCAACAATCATGTACTAAACGGACACACAATGTCATAGTTAACTTACATCTCGCGTGCGACAGTTGCAATTTAAGTTGTTTTTACTTTGGGCGTTAAATGTCAACAGCTCCAAAACGGTTTAAGCTTAGGACCTCAAATTTGTTTTGCATGTTCTCGTAGACAGACATGATCTCTGAATCTTGTTCGAAGAGTGGCGTGAAAATGTTACGTAGCACTTAAATATTTATTCTTATGAAGCTTTCTTGTTATGAAATTCATAGTGATAGCCTATCCTAATGTACCTGACAATACTTAGTTCTATGATACTTTTTAGTCCAGTGGCGTCATTTCACTAAATCCTTGGCGGGTCCACTTTCTCTCCCTTTTCTCCCTCTTTCACCTTCTTTTCTCCTCCTCACTTTTCCCTTCTTTCCTCTCCTTTTCCCCTCCCCTCCTTTCCTTTTTCCTGCCCTCCCCTATGCTTAGAAGTAGCCCCCCTTAAATTTAGCTAGGAGGTCTGGGGGAGCGCTGTAAGCTCCGCCAGCGGGGTCTGGGGCGGAGCCCCAGCCGAAATCAAACTTGGTGCATTTTTAGCCTCAAAATGTGACATCTCGTGGCAGCAATCGAAATGACTTTCCTGAGAATCAGTTGACCAAATTTCATGCAGTTTACACAGCAAATGTATATAGCAGTCATTAACAGACCAATAAATCTAACACTTCTCCACTCTAACAACCTTGCATGTTCTATAACACACTTGAACTGACAAAATTATACTCTACTAATAAGTCCAACTGCTAGGATAATAAATGTTTCTTTACTAGCCTACGTATACATAAGTATATTATGCTTAGTTTACGTGTTGCCATTTAAAATCCATTAATCAACCAAAGTCTATTGCAAGCACATATGTCCTATGTCTCATCAGAAAACTAATGTAACACAGCAAACAAGAACACAAAATGCAATAATGTGAACATCGTCATAGCAATCAGATTATAGTGTTGTTTAAAATCTACTTCACTTCAACAATGTCATATATACAGTGTACCAAAACAAGATTCATCCGTAACATAGGCTCTTGAGTGCTTATCGTCTGCTTATGCAAAACAGGCATTTTTAACTGTCTCATTGATGTGTTTATAAGGATTGTAAAAGTTAGTTTGTTGTTAGAACTTTTTTGGTTGTTAGTATGTTTGATGCATGACAAATTTTGTTGCATGACAAGTTTCAGGAATAAATTTTATGATGATGCTGAAGTGTTTTGATGCTAACAGTCTTAGTGTTAATTTTTGTATATCTGAGGTGTTCAAGTGTTCCATACTGTAAAACTTGCATAGCAAATTTAACCAACAAATTTTTCAAAGCGGTTGAAGTGTTTTAGTCTTGACGCTCTAGGTGTTCTATTTTGTACAGCTGACGTGTTTAAGTGTTTACAGTGTAACACGTGAAGTGTCATAAGTGTTACACTGTGTAACACTTAGGGAGTATGTCGGATCTTCGAGCCCCGCACGAGTAGGATTAGACACGATTCATACGAGATAAAGTTTAATCATTTATTTACAGCAAAAGATTAATTCACTCGACATCATAGCATCCCGTATCGACCACTCAGCACGGCAGCTCATCACAGTCTGACGGACCACAGCTCGGTAGCCCACCTCTACCGTCCGTATACCGTCACGTGATCCCCCCCAGCCCGGAGCCCGGACCAGGTCTCTGACAGAGTAACATTTGTTTGTTCACTTTTTGACATGCATTAAGTGTTAAGTGTTACACAGCACAACAATTGAAGTGTTAAGTGTTCAGCTGTGTAACACTCTAAGTGCTCACATATTATCACTTTACGCATGTCATAAAAGTAGACAAAATATTGTTACACCCTTTAACACTTGACCTGTTCTCAGTTTTTACAGTTGTTCTTGCAGCGGTAACGCGGTGGACATTTTGGCTGTTTCACGTTTAATCAAAGGTACAATTTACAGAGAAAAAAACTGAAATCATAAATACTTGGTGGTCCGTAGACCCTATCCCCCTACCGCACTAAATGATACCCCTGTTTTAGTCCGCCCGGAAGCGACAGCTTTCGGAGCGGGCTTAATATGTTTTGCTGCAAATGTTGCTTTTTTAAAAAAAAATTGCTTCAATCATGAGATCTTCGAGATGCGTCGGCCGATCGGCGCGAAATTTTGCACGCTGATCAGCATTAGATCGTGTTTTATAATGCCCGTCCAATTTTTTTTGGGGGGGGGGCACTCCCAAAAAATTTAGGGGACAAAAACATACAACATTTGGCCCGATTTCGGACGACGTTAAAGTTCGGCTGCGAATATCTCCGGAACGGATAAAGATATTCAAAATCGGACTAAGAGGTTTTGTACCGCGATTCCTCCCGCGTTGGGTGAAATATTCGGTGAACTTTGGTCCACTAATTATGGAGATTAAGCAGTGAAATCGTACCCACCCAAATCGACTTTTTCGGAAAACCATATTTCGGCCCTTAGGGGTGCTGCGCCCCCGAATTTTTACACGCGTTAGAAAATGACCAAGTCTTACTAGCGCACTTCCAACCGGGAACTGGGGTCCCCCTTACAATTTTTTTTTAATTTTTAAAGGGGGTCCAAAATTGACTTAAAATGTAGCGTATTAGCCGATAAGCCAGAGGGAGTAGCCTAGTTTCATGATACCTTGCCACCTGACGTGCTGCCAGATGGGGGTAATAACGCGGGTACAACTTTTGAGGCGGTACCGCCCCCTTAAAATTTGAGAGGGCAAAAACGTTCAAAAATCGGCACGATTTACGACAACTTTCGAGTTTGACCGCAAATATGTCTGGAACGAATAGAGATATCGACAAACGGTAAAACGCGTTATCAAGTACATTTTATTATTCCTGCGCTGAATAAAAAATGGGTAAACTTTGGTCCACTAACACCAAAGATTACGCGGCCAATGTTTACCCATTTTAGGTCGACGGTGCGCGTTTGCGTATGCTAATTTTCTGCTTCTGCTCGGATACGCTGCAGGACCAATACTGGTGTTGACGCAGCGGGAAGGTGCCCGGCGGACCTACGGGCAGGCAGGACTGGATCTTGGCTAGGCAACGACTCCGGAATGCTTCACGTGAAGGAGCATCAACTATATCATCCGCCAGATGATTCCAATGCATATGAGAACGAATAGAGATATCGACAAGCGGTAAAAAGCGTTATCAGGTACGTTTTTATTAATCCTGCGTTTAATAAAAAAATTTCCAATGCAATTATTCTAATGCATTTGTGTGCGGGCCACGTGACTTTGCTACCGGGGGAATTTCACCCCTTTCCCCTTACATTTTACCCCAATTGGACTTAAGGAGCCGGCGGACTCATGTTGGGCTTTGCCTCAAATTTCTAGTTTTTTTTTATAAAATAACGTCTCTGTATGATTCGAGTCAAAAAATATTAAGACAAGATGTTAACAATATAGGCTTACTGCAGACTGTTTTTTTTCTGAACTTGGTGAAAGCTTACAAAGAGCAAATCGTTTTGTGTAAGTTTAGCTAGCTGCAGTTTAGCAAAAGCCACAGCAATAGTCAAAGCAATGGATTACGCGAATTGGCGATAGGCCTAAATCACGCTGAACGATCTAACCTTGCTATATGGTACTGTTGAGCCAATGAAGTGCACAAGTCCCTCTTGCCTAGGATTGTTGTCACGAACTTCAATGTGTTGCAATTCAATGTGTTCATTATTTCTAGCCATTGTCTCACTCAGTTTGACGGAGAAACAACTCCTACAAGAACTGCAACAAATAGTTATTGATCTTAGCGTTCAGTAGCCTACGGTCAAGGCATCGCTGTGAAATACTAGAAGTATGAAGCAAATCCCAGCGTAAAGGCCCCATACGCCCGCCCCTGTAAACGATTCAAGGGTTTCAAATTCTACTCTACTCCTCAAAATTTGTTACAGTTGTTAGCTGACAACTGGTAACTCTTTCAAACCAAAACCAACACAAAACATGAAGTTAACGTTTTTTTGGACATTGATCACACGTTAGCTTTTTATGTAATCACTTAAAGTTATTCTGATCGATACCTCTATAGTTTGTTTTCTTTAGATTTTTTATCAATCTTTGTCTTGGTAAAAGAATTGCGAAATGAGAAAATCGGTTAATATTAGGCTTATTTGACGACTAGTCACCAATGGTAAAAATTATTTTGGCATTCTAATGACTCACGGTGTAAACAAAACTTACGAAGTCTCTATGTTAATAACACTCAGCCGAATAATCGTAACTCTCACCGTAAACAGTTTGAGGAGCAGACGTGGTCTGGATCTTGGGGCTTACGCTTCTAGGCTTGTGAATTATTAATAGTCGCAGCACACACACACAGTCTCTGGCATAGACATCAGAATCAGATAGTGAGCGAACACGCAGGGTAGGCAGGTGCGACTATACAGACTTGTAACAAGTCCAGCAACAGCCAAGTCCAAGTCCAAGTTCAAGTCCCTTATCCTCAAGTCCAAGTCCAAGTCCAAGTCCACCTTAAACGGGCAAGTCCAAGTCCGAGTCCAAGTCCTCTTCAACAAAGGCAAGTCCA